>Ga0302194_10000399_pt1 | contig 28364 bp, 11 predicted proteins | sample II_Bog_N1_1_FD_200227 | JGI IMG/M metagenome (GOLD analysis project Ga0302194, IMG submission 200227) | Peat permafrost microbial communities from Stordalen Mire near Abisko, Sweden - II_Bog_N1_1 | ecosystem: Environmental > Terrestrial > Soil > Wetlands > Peat | place: Sweden: Abisko...
AAGCTACTTGTTGTACACTTGTCATTGGACCTAATGAAGTTGGGTGTGTTGTACCATAAGGAATAATAAATAAAACTGCTGTTCCCTTTTTATTTCCTGTATAGCTTGTATTAAGTTCATCGGCTGTTACAAAATTCAGGTTGTGTCCATAAGCTTGTTTTGCTTCTGCTTCAGTCAACTCTTTTTGCATAAAGACTTTTTGTTGTAAAAAACCTTGTTCAGCCTGAAGCACTAGGCTTTTTAGTTTTGGGCAATTTCCATTTACAACTATTTCAAGATATTCTTGAAATTGATTCGTTTTATCGTTTTGTATCATCCATTTTAAATGTGCCTGTGCCCCTGTTAATGCTAATTTAAAATCACTTTCATAATATTTATCTCCCTCTCTGATTCCTGATGATGGCATACAAATTTTATAATCAGGTTTGCTTTCTTTCGATTCTATTCTGCTATAACTTAAAGCATAAATTGTTTTGTTTGAACTTATCAAAGCTCCACCATATTTTGCGTGATCATGCAATTGAATATAGGATAATACAGCATATTTATCATTATTTGAGTCTTTTAACTTTTTCACTTCTGTTACCGTCTTAAATTCTATCTTATCATTGTATTTCCAATATTTTAGGACTGCTAATTTTATTAGTTTGTTGTAATCAGCTATAAAAGTTTTGTATTCTTTTAGTTTATCAGCTGTTTTTTCTTTCTTGCTTAGCGATTTAATAACATCAGGATCTTCTTCCTGCAATTCAACTAAAAGTGGTCTTTTAGCAAGTGCAATAAAATCGCCTTTTTCTCCGTACAATCTTCCATTTATCTGCGCATGAATAAAACTATTTGCAAATAGTACAAGAATGATTAATGTTATACTTTTATTTTTCATGTTGTTTTGTTTTTAAAGTTCCTACTTATTTGGCTTTTCGGTTACGCCCCGTTTTTTTAATGGTTTCTAGTCTCCATTTTTTTTTAATTAAATTAACGACTTACCACTATTTTCTTATTAACAATGCCTCCGCCGGTTTGTATGCTCATAAAATAAATTCCATTAGGTTGAGCACTCAAATCAATTTGAAGGTTGGATGGTGCCCCGCTATTTTGATAAACAGTATTTCCTAAAACATCACAAATTTTTATCTGAGCATTTTCAAGTTGACCTTGCAAATAAATTATTCCTGTTGTTGGATTTGGATAAACAGAAATAGTGTTTGCTCCAATTTCTGCTATACTTGTGCTGCGATTAGTAATATAAACTTCGTCAATGCCTTTTGCACTTCCTGATGTACGGTTGGTACAAAATAAATTGAGTATTAATTTATACACGCCAGATACCGTAAACGGATATTTCGCTTTTTGAGTATTGATGGTACTGCCCTGATATATTGTCCATGTTGCATTAATGCTGTCAGTTCCAATTAAACTTAAACTTGTTATTTTTAATGAATCAATGGCGTTATAATTAATGATACAATTAGCAATGGCATTGGTAATTAATGTACCGGCTACAGTTGAGTCTTTATAAACAGGATTTGGAGCAATGGTATGCGTGGTAGCGGGAGAGCCTACTGCAAAAGTAAACGAAGCCATATTATTTTGAGCATCTTTTACATTAACCGTATAAAAGCCTGCACATAAATTACTGATAGTTAAAACAGAACCCGTAGTGGTTGTACCTGCAAACGTAATACTGTAAGTGGGCGAACCACCTGTAACAGTTGCAACCGCAGCACCATTGCATAAGGCATTGTCTGTTACATCTGTTGAAGTAGCAGTAATACTTAAAGGATTAATGGTGGTAGTTGTAACACCATTATTACCAACGTATGCCGCAGCAGTAGCAGAACATCCTGCATGGTCAGTAACGGTAACACTATAAGTACCGCTGCACTGTTTGTATCTGTATGCTGAATTTACGGCAGCACTATCGCTCCACACATACGTGTAAGGTGTAACGCCGCCTTTGGCAACGGCTTCTAAATAACCATTACAGGCGGTTGATGTTGTTTCATTAGTTGTAAGGATAGAAGTTATTGGATTTGGGTTAACTGTAATTATACCACTTATATTACTTTGAATTTGACACGTACCCATTGTTGTTACGGTATAATGATAGTCACCAGATACCGAAGGGTTACCACTTATTGTAAGAATACCCCCGTTATAAGCATAAGTTACACCTACAGGAAGTCCTGTTACACTTGCGCCACCTCCTACTAATGAGTAGGTGATGTTCTGAATTGGAGTATTTAAACAAACACTTTGACTATCGCTGCCTAGGGGTGAAGTCAATTCCAAGCCCGAAGTAATTACTCCACACAATGAACTTTGTGGGAAACAAAATCCGTATGTGGTTACAGTATAATGATAGGCACCCGATACCGAAGGGTTACCACTTATTGTAAGAATACCGCCGTTATAAGCAGAAGTCACACCTGCAGGAAGTCCTGTCACACTTGCACCACTTCCTACTATTGAGTAGGTGATGTTTTGTATTGATGTATTTAAACAAACACTCTGCGAATCGCTTCCTATCGGAGAAGTTAATCCTAAGCCTACAGTTATTTTTCCAATTGTGCTTACCTGCAAACACGAACCAGTTGTTGCTATTGTATAATTATAAGTTCCTGAAACAGTTGGAGTACCACTTATGGTAAATATACCAGCTGAATAACTACCATTAAGCCCAGACGGCAATCCTGTTATCAATGCACTTGTGCCAGAAACAGAATACGTAATAGGAGTAATAGAAGTATTCAAACAAATTGCTTGTGCATCAGTTCCAATAGCTGAAGTTAAACTTATTTGACAAGGACTTTGTGAACAATTATCAACATTAACAGTGTCGACTGCATAAGCTAAAGCTGGGTAACACGTATTAGTACTTGTAACAGTCATTGTTAGGGTTACAGCCATACCTGCATCACCAGGTGCTGCTGTATAAGTAGGTGTGAGGGTATTTCCTCCATTTGTAATACTGCCTGTTCCATTTTCTGTCCAAAGGATAGAACCATTTGAAGCGCTTGCGCCACTTATTGTTGCTGTTGCATTCTGACAAATTGTGCTGCTGCCAGGTGCACCAATTGCTGTTGGCAGCGCATCTACATTAATAAAATAAGTAGCCGTTGCAGTTCCCCCACCTATACAGCTATTGGTGCTGGTAACAGTCATTAATAAGGTTACTGTATTACCCGCATCACCTGCTGCTGCTTGATAAGTGGGTGTTAAGGAATTTACTCCATTTGTGATGCTGCCTGTTCCATTTTCTGTCCAAGTTGGGCTGCCGTACCTCTGACTTGCTTCTCCATTTTGTAAGGTGTAAGAGGCATCTTCACATATCGTATGAGGACCTGTATATGCTGATGCTATTGGCACGCCATCTACATTAATGTAATAATTAGCCGTTGCAGTTGCTCCTGCACAGCTATTGGTACTGGTAACAGTCATTAATAAGGTTACTGTATTACCCGCATCTCCCCCTACTGGTTGATAAGTGGGCGTTAAGGTGTTCGCATTATTTAATGATCCAACTCCATTATCTGTCCAAAGGATAGAACCATTTGAAGCACTTGCTCCACTTATTGTTGCTGTTGCATACTGACAAATTGTGCTGCTGCCAGGTGCACTTGCTGTTGGTAATGGGTTAACTGTTATACTTCCTGCTGCACTTGAATTAGGTGAACATCCAATTGTGGTTGTTATTGTATAGTTATAAGTTCCTGAAGCAGTTGGTGTACCACTTAAGGTATATACACCTGCTGAATAACTACCGGTAAGCCCAGCCGGCAATGAAGGACTTATAATTGTTTGAGTGCCCGAAACAGAATACGTAATGACAGTAATTGCAGTATTTACACAAACCGCTTGTGCATCAGTACCAACAGCAGAAGTTAAACTTATTTGACAAGGGCTTTGTGCGAATGTGCTGATAACGGCAATGCAACAAACAATTAAAGAGAAGTAGATTTTTTTCATTTAGTTTATTTTTGTAGATTAATACAGGTCAAACTTAGATAAATATAATTTATAAAGCAAAAATCATTGTTACTGTTATGTTAATTTTTAAATAATTTATGCTGAATTTAATATGTTCCACCTATCACTCGCTCATTTATTTTTTCCTTATCAGAAATTTCAGGAAGGTGTTGAGGCGCAGATGTCAACCCTGTAGTATCAGTTAACGACTCTATAAAATGAACAATATCATTTAGTTGTTGTTTGTTTAGCCCAAGCGCATCGCGCGAAAGCGTTTGGTTGGAAACGTCAATACCAAATCCGGCAGCACCCCCTTTGTTGTAAAAGTTCATCACCTCCGCAAGTGTTTTTAACGACCCATTGTGCATATACGGAGCTGTTAAAGCGGCATTGCGCAAGCCCGGCACTTTAAAACCAAATTTTAAATGTGTAGCGGATGTTTTTATAAGTGCTACACCCTGGTCGGTATCCAAACGCGGATGTTTAAAATCGTTGTTTTCCAATGTCCCTATTATTTCAAATTCCGATTTGTTGTAAAGCGGAGGTATTACACCATTGAATAATGGAAAAAAATGACAACTTCCGCATTTTGCTTTCCCCATAAATAAGTTAAAGCCATTTATCTGTGAGGCATTCAGCATTTTTTTATCTCCGTTAAGGTACTTGTCGAAATTTGAATTAAACCCCACCAATGTTTTTTCATAATCAGCAATTGCTGATTTGATAAGGTTTGCAGCAATTCCCTGCCCCGGAAATGCTGCATCAAAAAGTTTCATGTATTCTCTGCTTTGTTGCAGTCTTGCAATGATAGTTGCAAAATTAGTATTCAGTTCTTTTGGATTATTAACAACGGCTGCTATTTGTCCTTCCAGAGATGCCTGACGGGAGTCATCAAAAAAAGATACCTGCAAACAAGCGTTTATAATGGTAGGTGCATTTCTGCCAACAAATTGATTGGGTTCATACCCCATGCTTTTTGCAAAGCCGTCGGTAAAGGCTTTGTAAGGTTGATGACAGGAAGCGCAGGCACGTTTGTAATTACCTGACAATACCGGATCGAAAAATAATTTTTTTCCAAGATTAACTCTTGCCGTTTGTGTGTTTTTATCGCCTACATCAAAAAAATAACGGAATGATTGTATATCAAAAATGGTACTTGCATTCAAATTAAGGTTTGGACTGTAAGAGTTGTAGGTAATTTTTAATTCATTGGCATACGCATCCACGAGGTGACTTAATGAAGGATAATAATCAGTAATAAAATCCAACCTGTTGAACTTATCAGCATTTTTAAATGACCGGATAAAATCAGTTGCGGCAGCAAACAAACTATCTGTTTTAATAATCAGTTCCGCACTCACCAGCTTATCAAAGAGTTTCAAATTGTCACGCACACTAGTAAGGGCTACAACCGATTCTGTCAAATAATTTTTCATTACAGGGTTATCATATTCTGTAAACCCCAATGTTGTAACCTTAATAATTTCGTATTTAAGTGCAGCAAGTAATTCGGAGTTGTTTGTGCCTGATAAAAACGAAATGGCTTCAGAAAGACTTACAACCGTTGTGTTCAGACGCATCAATTCATCTCTTAATCTTTTGGTTTGTTGTTCATCCGGCGGACTTCCTTGCAGTACGGTGTTTTCAATTGTTTGCATTCCGTGCGCCGGTTCAAATTCCGAAGGTTCTTCTTCTTCCATTACATCTGTGCCATTGATGCGAACGGCTACTGTAGGATAATAATAAGCAATAACCCATTCAATTTTTTTATATGCTATTCTGCATTCCAATAACTTTTTCTTAACGCTGTCTGTATTTGTTTGTCCGTTAGTTAAAGATGCATTTAGTAAAGCAGAAAGTTCGCCGGTTTTTTTTTCAAGATTTTTTTTATTCTTCAAAAACAGAGCAGTTACTTTTTTAACAGGCGTGTTAATGTCGGTTTCAAAGGGTATTAATCCTGAAATTATAAATGTAAGTACGAATATGGAAATAAGGATAATTACTCTCTTCTTCATTTCAACAATAAAAATTAAATGGAACGCGGATAAATATGACTAACAGCAAAAACAGCTTAAAACCTATTCAATCTTAACCATCTGTTTCATCCGCGTTCTATTAAAATAATAGCTCACGAATTTCAATATTAAAAGGAGAGAATAAAATCAATTAATGTTTCATAATGTTTTTTTAACCTGCCGGTAACAAACTGTAGAATGAAGCTACTGACATTCGTTATTCCGCAACTTGAAACCTTTCACTTAACATTAAAATCGCTTTTGTATAATGTTGGGTATACATTTTTAATATTCATTAAACATTAGAGATGTAATTCTTGTTGATTTGGTAATATTCTAATATTCCCCAACAAACAAATACAAACAATATTTGCATACGAAAAATTCTAAGGTTTTTCCTAAACGTAAAAGCAAAAAATATAGTCATAAAATATACTGATTTCAATACAAACACCCAAATCAAATGAAAAATCGTAGTAATTTAAAAATCGTATCACTTTGTAAAAACAGCCTTTTCACAAAAGCAACAATAGCAATGATATTGCTTTTTGCTGTTGTAATGCCAAAGGCGCAGGCACAAACTACAGATACTTGGTCAAACACCGGTGGCAGCAACTGGCTGACAGGAACAAACTGGTCAACTACCTTGACACCAACCTCTTCTCAAATTGCTGAGTTTGATGCTAACCCAACCAGCACTACCTCTCTTACTACTACGTCTTCTTTTACTGTAGGAGCTATTTATCTCAGCAGTACAAATGCTCACAATCTGATTTTGGGAAGTAAAACCAATTCTGTAACAGTAACTTTAAATGGTGCAACAGTAAATTCAATTAACAATGTAATATTAAATAATTCTTCAACAAATGGAAATTTTACAATTGGAAATGATGATGCAGGAGGTGCAACAACATTAGGGGTTGTACTTGGCAATTCAACTAATAACATAATTTACCTAGGTGGAAGCAAAAATATTACAATAAGCAGTAGTATCAGTGGTGGTTATCCTCTTACTTTTGAAGGTGGCGGTTCCGGTACTATAACATTATCAGGTGCTAATACATTTTCCGGAGGCATGTCCTTTCTCGGATCTGCTGCAGTTGCCTTTTCAAGCGCAGGTGCTTTGGGTGCTGTTCCTTCTTCGCCCACTCCGGGTTATATTAATATCAGTGGAGGAAAACCGACTTTTTCGAGTGTTACTGTTACAATTCCTTCTAATATGGGTATTTCGGTGTCTGCAAATTCAAGTAATAAGATATACTCATCAGGAACAGCAGTTACCACATATAATGGTATTATTGCCGACTCCACCGGTACAGTCGGAACATGGGCTAAATACGGTGCAGGAACACTTATACTTGGTGGTGCAAGTACTTATTCCGGAGCAACATTTATTTCAAATGGTACTGTACAATTGAGTGGCGGTGCGAATCGCCTTCCGACTACAACAGTTGTAACTATGGGTAATTCCGGCAATATAACTGTTTTTGATTTGAACGGGAACAATCAACAGATAGCGGGACTCAGTTCATTTTCAGTAGCAGCAACTACTACTACTGTAACATCTACATCAGGCTCGGCTAACCTTACAATAACAGGCAGCGGAACTTATACAAATACAATTGCTGGAGGGTTATCCATTATAATGAACGGAGCTGCTTCTCAGTCATTAAGTGGAGTTAATACTTATACAGGAACTACTACAGTAACTACCGGCACTTTAACTTTTAATCCTACCGCTAACGAATCATTAACCGGAGCAGTTACACTTAACGGTGGTGCATTGGCAACTACTGGCATTACTTCAGGTGTAACAGTTGCATTCGGAACTTTGAATCTTACAGGCAATGCAACAATAAATCTTGAAGCAACCAATACACATTCTTTAACATTTACATCAGGCAGCTTTACTTCAGGAAAAACATTAACCATTTATGGTTGGTCAGGAACCTTGGGTAGTACAGGGTCGGTTGGACATATATTTATTGGTACCTCTTCGGGTTTCTCCGGTTTATCTCAAATACAATTTTCTATAGGAGGTAATACTTATAATGCAGCTCAACTAAGCAACGGCGAAATTGTTCCGAACGTTTGTAATACACCGGTTATCACTTCTGTTTCTAACAATAGTCCTTGTGTTGGTTCTACATTAAGTTTTAGCGTTACTTCTACAAGTACCGGAACTCCCACTTACTCATGGTCAGGACCAAACGGCTATACAGCAAGCGTACAAAATCCGACTATCAGTAATGCAACAACAACTAATGCAGGAACTTATACAGTAACGGTTACTGAAGGTTGTGGTTCTGTTAATACATATTCTACCACAGCAGTTACCTTGACTCCAACTGTAAGTCCGTCGGTCAGCATTGCTGCAAGTACCGGAAATATTATCTGTTCAGGAACAGGCGTAACATTTACGGCAACTCCAACTAACGGCGGTGCTTCACCAACATATCAATGGACAAAAAATGGTAGTAATGTTGCAACGGGTGCAACTTATACCATATCAAGTTTAGCAAATAACGATGCCATTGCTTGTACATTAACATCAAATGCGGCTTGTGCTTCGCCAACAACTGCTAATTCAAGCACACTTACAATGACTGTAAAAAACAATTCTACCTACTCAATAACTGCTACCGCATGTGACAGTTATGTATGGAATGCCAACACTTATACTACTTCAGGAACTTATACTTACACTACCACCAATGCTGTAGGTTGCGATTCAACAGCTTCATTGGTGCTGACAATAAAACACAGTTCAACATCAAGCACTCCTGTTACTGCATGTAACAGTTATGTGTGGAATGCAACCACTTATACTGCTACAGGAACCTATACATACACAACAACAAATGCTGTTGGTTGTGATTCGTTAGCTTCGTTGGTGTTGACAATAAATCACAGTTCAACATCAAGTTCAACGGTATCAGCGTGTAACAGCTATGTATGGAATGCGACCACTTATACTGCAACAGGTACTTATACGTATTCAACTACTAATACCGCAGGTTGCGATTCGGTGGCTACACTTAATTTAACAATGTCAACAAATGCAGTTCCTCAGGTTAGCATAGCAGCCAATACAGGAAATACAGTTTGTGCGGGCACAAGTATAACCTTTACGGCTACTCCGACAAACGGAGGTTCTTCTCCAACTTATGTTTGGGCAGTAAATGGTGGTACTGTTGGAACTAATAGTGCGACCTATACAAGTAGTTCATTTAATAACAATGATGTTGTTTCCTGTACACTAACATCCAACTTGGCTTGCGCATCCCCAACAACGGCAAACTCAAACAGTGTAACCATATCCATATTAAATGTACCAAGCCAGCCGGGTAATTTTGTTACCAGCTATAATACCTTTGTTTATGAAGGACAAACAGGTGTAGCCTATACGGTTCCTAATGTTTCAGGAGTTACTTATAATTGGTCTTATACCGGAACCGGAGAAACAATCAATGGATCGGGTAACAGTATAACGATTGATTATTCATCCAGTGCCACTACCGGAACATTAAGTGTTACGGCGAGCAATACCTGCGGAGCAAGTACTGCTCAATCATCCTTAATAGCATTAAATACACCTATAACATTCCCTACAACAAATTTAGATTATTCATTTGTTACTCTGGGTTGTAACCGAATTGACTATTTAGATACTGTATATACTGAAGGTGATCCGAACTACGATGCAGGAATAAGCACAGCCAATGTATATCAGTTGAAACGTGTGTTCACCGAAATTTCACATTTGAATCCATTACCAAAATACCTGTTCATGACAGGAGATATAGTAATGGGTTATTTGAATGATACGGTGCAATTGGCAAGACAGTTAACAGGATGGAGAGCTATTTACGAAAGCCATCCATTATCAACAATGGGTATTACAGTAGTAGCCATGCCGGGTAACCACGAAACAGAGTATAACAATACAGGAGCAGGAACAAAATTATCTTACGTAGCGGCAGAACGAACGTTTGCAAGAATAATGGCTCCATACATTGTAGGAAGCAACGGTCCGGGAGTTGGCGGTCCTGATAATTTGGCGACTGACCAAAGTCATTTAACCTATTCATTTAATAAAGGTTCCGATCACTTTATCATCATTGATACCGATCCTGTTGGTCAGGATGGCATCACTCCATACCATTGGATTGCCAATGATATAGAAACAGCAAAAGCTGCGAATGCAAGACACATCTTTGCCTTCGGACATAAACCTGCTTATTCATCATCTTTAAAACCTGCCGGAGGATTGGATGCAGCATCTACTTTATCTCAACGCGACAGTTTATGGAAATACTTAGAGAACTACAGCTGTGAAGCAATGTTCTCTGCTCATGAGCATTTATGGGACAGTATCCACCCGCACACCGGTAAAACATGGCAGGTGATTAACGGTAACGGAGGAACACGTGTTGAAACCACATGGGCAAATGTAAGTTCAGGACAAAAATATTATGGTTACACCCTTGTTAATTTATATACCAACAAAGCAATAAACGTAATGAGTTTGGGAAGAACTACTGATATGTCACCAACTGTTGGAACATCTTTCCCTATCAATGAAGATCATTACCCGACAACTGTAAGAAGAAATTTTAATATCTGTTTGGCAAGTGCTTCTACAACAAGCATCACGGCATGTATCAACTATGTATGGAATGCAACTACATACACCAATTCAGGTACATATACTTACAATACAACAAATGCAGCAGGTTGTGATTCGGTGGCTACACTTAATTTAACAATTACACCTGCCATTGTTCCATCGCTTAGTATAACAACAACTAACAATACAATATGCGCTGGTACAAGTGTAACGTTCACGGCTACTCCCACTAATGGAGGAACTTCACCATCATATCTATGGGCGGTGAATGGAGGTACTGTTGGAACTAATAGTGCGACCTATACAAGCAGTTCATTAAACAATAACGATGTAATTACGTGTACATTAACATCTAACTTAGCCTGTACATCACCAACTACAGCAAGTTCAAACAGCCTTACCATGACAGTTAATCCGGCAGGTACTCAGCCTGCGAATTTCAGCGTAAGTTCTGCAACGGTTAGTGAAGGACAATCGGGTGTAGTGTATAAAGTTCCTAATGATGCTACTGTTACTTATGCTTGGAGCTACAGCGGAACAGGAGCTACCATCAATGGAAGTGGCGATAGCGTAGCCGTTAATTTTGGCACTCCATCCACAAGCGGAACATTGAGTGTTACCGCCACAAACACTTGTGGTACAAGTACTGCAAGAACCATTGCAATTACCGTAAATCCTACATTTACATCAGGCAACTTAGCCGTTTTGGTTGAAACAAGTCCGGTTGGTACTAACACATCCGGAAGTATATTCGAAATTAATACAAGTACTGCAGCTCAATCATCCCCTGTAAACACTTATGGTATTTCAAGTTCTTTAAGATTCAGCAATTCGGCAACCAGTGCTTTCCTTTCAAACAGTAATGACGGAACGCTATTGGTATTTACGGGAGGCGACACTACTGCCGCAGCTCCGGATGCTTCCGCAGCATACCTTCGTGCGGTTGGTACTATTAATTCAATGGGAACTTTTAATTTGGCTACAACTTATACAGGTATAGGAGGTACAACAGACAATAAGATAAGGGGTGCAACCAGTTTGGATAATTCAACATTCTTCATTACCGATAAAGGCGGATTTTATTCAAACGGAACTACATCTCCCAGCCCTGCTATTAATATGCTTTCCACCAAAGCCTTCGGAGGAACGGTTTACGGGCTAATAGCTACCGCTACTGCACTTGCAGTAGGAACAATATCTGCCGCAACAGGAGGAACATATTCATCTTTATCAACAACGCTTCACAGCACAACAAAAAGTAATGATTTTTATATGCTCTCTTCCGGTTCAAATGGAAGTACATACGATATTCTTTATATCCTTGACTTAACAAGTGCCACTTCCGGTTTAATTTCGAAATACTCATTGGTCAGTGGTGTTTGGACTGCAAACGGAACATACACCACATCATTTGGTGGTTTTGGTCTTGCCGCTCAGAAAAATGGAACAACTGCTAATTTATATATTACAACCGGTGCCGGTAACACAACAAATAATAGCATTATAAAATTAACAGATGCTGCCGGATACAATACTTCCATTTCAATTACTACAGCTAATAATGTAACACTTTATACAGCTACCGGTGGAGCTTTATTAAAAGGAATAGCTTTTGCACCGATATGTGCTCCTGCATCACCAACCGCATCAAGCAATTCAACGATTTGTGCAGGAACAGCTTTAAATCTAACTTCTTCAGCTGTAGGTGCAACATCTTATTCATGGACAGGACCAAATGGTTTTAATTCTAGTTTGCAAAATCCGTCTGTCAGCAATGCTACAACAGCCGCTGCCGGTACTTATACAGTAACATTTACAAACGGTTGCGGCTCTTCAACAGCTAATACTACTGTTACAATAAACGCAGCACCAACTGCAACAATAGCCACAAGTGGCAGCACCACTTTCTGTTCAGGAGGGTCGGTAACACTAACTGCTGCCAATGGAACTTCATATTCATGGTCTACAGGAGCAACCACGCAAGCTATTAATGCAACAACTACAGGTAATTATTCTGTAACTGTTACAGGAAGTAATGCTTGTACCGGAACTTCAACAGTAACACCTGTTAGTGTTAATTCAACTGTAATACCTTCATTAAGTGTTTCTGCAAATCCAAGCAATACTATTTGTGCAGGAACAAGTGTAACATTTACTGCTTCACCAACTAACGGAGGCACTTCGCCAGTTTATATCTGGGCACTGAATGGTGGTACAGTGGGAACGAACAGCGCAACTTATTCAAACGGCAGTTTAAACAATGGCGATGTGGTAACTTGTACCATCACGTCAAATGCTATGTGCGCATCGCCAACTACAGCTAATTCAGGTACAACAATTACGGTATCTTCTTCGGTGGTGCCATCAGTTACAATATCTTCAGGTTCCGGAAATACGATTTGTACAGGAACTAATGTAACATTTACTGCTGTTCCTGTTAACGGAGGTATTTCACCCACTTATGTTTGGAAACTGAATGGAGGAACTGTTGGAACGAATAGTAATACCTATTCAAACAATACATTAAATAACAATGATGTGGTAAGTTGTGTGATGAATTCCAACAATTCTTGTGCATCACCTTCCACAGCTACTTCTAACAACCTTACCATAACTGTGAGTCCGAATGTAACACCTGCTGTTAACATTGCTACAAGTAGCGCTACTATTTGTGTTGGAACAAGTGTAACATTTACAGCTACTCCAACCAATGGTGGAACACCTGTTTACCAATGGACAAAAAATGGTACTAATGTGGGAACAAACAATGCCATCTATTCAGATGCAGGCTTGGTTAATACAGACGCCATTGCTTGTACAATGACTTCAACTGCTAATTGCTTAACTATCTCATCTGCCAATTCCTCAACAGTAACTATGACAGTCAATCCTGCGGGTGCTCAACCGGGCGCATTTACGGCAAGTACTGCAAATGTTACAGGCGGGCAAAATGGCGTAACTTATACTGTTCCGAATGATTCTACGGTTACTTATACCTGGAATTACAGCGGAAGCGGGGCTACCATTAATGGTAGCGGAAATAGCGTAACACTCAATTTTGCCACATCAGCAACAAGTGGCACATTGAGCGTTACGGCAACAAACAGTTGTGGAGCAGGTATTGCAAGATCAATTGCAATTACCGTTTCTCCGGTGTTTACAGCAGGAAACATAGCTGTTCTTCTTGAAAATACTAATACTACTAATAATACTGCAAGTATAGTAGAATTAAACCCGGGTACTGCAAATCAGTCAACTGTGAATGCATACACAATACCAAGTACATTGAGATTTACCAATGCACCTACCAGTCATTTCCTTTCAACTAGTGATGATGGCACTTTGCTAGTCTTTACAGCTGCTGACACTACCAGCACAACGGCAGATGCTTCTTCGGTTTACAAGAGAGCTGTAGGTACGTTTAATCCTTCCGGCACATTCAATTTAGCTACAACCTATATCGGCGAGGGTGGAGCTACGCTTGCTAAAATAAGAAGTGCAACTACGGTTAACGATTCCACCTATTTTATTGGTGACAGATCAGGTTTTTACTCCAACGGAACAACAACTCCAAATCCGGCAGTCAATATTCTTTCCACACGATCGTTTGGAGGAACTGTATATGCTTTAACAGCCAGCAGCACAGCACTTGCAGTAGGAACTATTTCCGCTCCGGTTGGCGGAACATATACGCCATTATCCACCTCTCTTGTAAGTTCAGGAAAAAGTAATGATTTTTATATGTTGTCGTCAGGCAATAATGGAAGTGCTTATGATATTCTTTACATACTTGATAATAATACCAGCGGTTTAATTTCTAAATATTCATTAGTTAATGGTGCCTGGGTAGCAAACGGCACTTACACAACAAGTTTTAACGGTTGGGCTATTGCAGCACAAACAAACGGTTCCGGTGCAAATTTATATGTTACAAGCGGCACAGGTGCAACTGCAAACAATAGTGTTATAAAATTAACTGATGCTGCAGGATACAACAGCTTGATAAATATTGCAACAGGTAATAATGTAACATTGTATACAGCAGCAGGCACCGCATTTATAAAAGGAATTGCTTTTGCACCGGCTTGTAATGCACCTGCAATTACTTCTGTAAGCAGCAGTGGTACTGTTTGTTCGGGAAGCACACTTAGTTTAACAGCTACAGCAACAGGAAGTCATGGAACGTATTCATGGACAGGACCGAATGGCTTCTCTTCTTCATCACAAAATCCTGCTATCACCAATGTTACAACATCAGCAGCAGGTATTTATTCATTAACCATCAGCAATGTATGTGGCAGCGCCTCTGCTACAGTAGCAACTACAGTAAAAAGCTCACCTACAGCTACTATTAGTGCAAGCGGTAACGAAACGTTCTGTTCAGGAGGTTCAGTTACCCTCACTGCTGCAAGCGGAACATCTTACTCATGGTCAAACGGAGCAACAACACAAGCAATCAATACAACAAGCACAGGTAATTACTCAGTAACTGTTACCGGCAGCAATGGATGTACTGCAACATCAACTCCGACAGCAATTGTAGTTAATGCAACGGTAACACCTTCGGTAACTGTTATAACAAATACCGGTAACACTATATGTAACGGAACAAATGTAACATTTACCGCATCTGTTGTTAATGGCGGTACTTCACCTCACTATCAATGGAAACTGAACGGAAACATTGTTGGTAAAGACAGTATTGCTTATATCAATGGTTCGTTAAACAATAACGATCAGGTAACTTGCAGATTAATTTCCAACGCAATTTGTGCAACAACCACTACCGCAACTTCAACACCTGTTACCATCACTATCAGCGGAAGTGTTGTTCCATCGGTAAGCATATCATCGGGTTCCGGAAATACGGTTTGTTCGGGAATAACAACACTATTTACCGCTGTACCGACTAATGGTGGTAGTTCTCCTTTATACCAATGGAAATTGAACGGAACGAATGTAGGCAGCAATAGTACAACATATTCAAACAGTTCATTAAATAACAATGATACTGTAAAATGTGTAATGACCTCTTCCAGTGGTTGTGCAACAGTGCCTACTGCAACTTCTAACAATCTTGTTATGACAGTAAGCCCAACGATAACACCTTCCGTAAGTGTAAGTGCAAATCCGGGTACAACCATTTGTACAGGATCAAGTGTTGTATTTACAGCAACGCCAACCAATGGAGGCACTCCTGCTTACCAGTGGATGAAAAACGGTGTTAATGTGGGTACGAACAGCAACACCTATAATAATTCTGCTTTAGCTAATCATGATACCATAACATGTGTTATGACTTCTACTGCAAAATGTATAACTTCCACTACTGTAACATCAGCAAAACTGGGGATGACAGTTAATGCTGTTCCTACAGGACCTGTTTTTGTAGATACGGCAGATGCTGTAAATCCGGGTCAGACAGGTGTAAAATATGCAGTTCAGCACAATCCTGCCTTCGTTACTCCATACACTTGGGGGTATAGTGGTCTTGGTGCTACAATAACCAGTTTTGGGGACACAGCTATTGTTAATTTCTCCGCCAATGCTACCAGTGGGGCTCTTATTGTTTCTGCCTCAAATAATACATGCGGAACTCCAGTACAGGAACAAACGCTGTTCCCTGTAACAGTGTATGATCAAACAGAAGGTGTTATCCGAATTACCGAATACATGTACTCTGGTGCCAATGGTGAGTTTATTGAATTAACAAATGTTAGTGACACTCCAGTTGATATGTCGGGATGGAGTTTTGATGATAACGCAAATACTCCGGGAGCAACCAACCTGATAGCATTTGGTATTGTTCAACCGGGAGAATCAGTTATAGTAACAGAAACCATTGATACTACATTCCGCAAAGACTGGAATTTATGTTCAGGTATAAAAATAGTGGGTGGTAATGTTAATCACATAGGACGTGATGATCAGATTAACATCTACAACACTTCTCAAAACTTGGTAGACCGCCTTAATTATGGTGACAATACCGGTTTAGGTGGTGTCCGAACACAAAATGTAAGTGCATGGGTAACTGCTGCCGGACTAGGAATGGACAATGCCAAACAATGGACATTATCTGCTGTAGGAGATTCGGAAGGTTCGGTGAAATCTATCGGCGGAGATATAGGAAGCCCCGGTAAAAGTACACGTGCCATCGTTTCATACAACCCATGTTCAGTAACAACGGGCGGACCAAGCATTGTTATAGATGTTGCAAAAACAAGCGATTTTCTTGATGGAGGAACAACATTTGCTCCGGCAACACTATCGGTGAAAGGGGCATTAGGCACTCCTTATCCTATTAGTGGTGTAGTAGGCGACTCGTTAGACCCTGCAAGTCAATTAGGTTTTTATTTCACCATTTCAGATTCAGTGGTTGCAGCTAATAATTTAACAGTTACTGCCACAAGCAGCGATACTTCAATAATACCAAATGCAAATCTTATACTTTCAGGTACAGGTTCTTCAAGAAATCTGAAGATACTTCCGGGAAGTACTGATGGATATACAAGAATTACCTTTTCTGTAAATAATGGAACAAAAACGTCTTCTTATGTTATCCTGTATGCTGTTTCGCTAACGGTTGTACAAACACCGGTGTTAATACACAGTCAGATATGGCATTCAGGTACATCAGATGCATCGGATGGAATTCCGTTGGATGATTATTCATTCATTACCGGCGACGACAACTTAAATGTACTGAGTGTTTTTTCAAGAGATTCATCAGGTTTAGGATTTGAAGTGCTGGATTATGATTATGCATCGGTATTGAATTTACCGGACGGTCCTGGTAAGTCATGCGACGTGGAAGTAGCATTTCCAAGTATGAAATATCCGAACAGGATTTATTTTTCCGGTTCGTTGAGTAACAGTTCATCAAGCTATGGTTCGAGACCAAATGCCAATACTACTTTTGCTACTACGGTTACCGGATCGGGCAGAAATACATCCATATCCGTGGTTGGAGCTTGTAATTTTAAAAACGCACTGGTGGCATGGGGAGATGCTAACGGCTATGATTTTACAGATGCTTCGGCTAATGGTGTAAACCCAAAAGTTAATTCAGGTTTTGATATTGAAGGTATGACAATGGGACCTGACAGTACTACATTGTATATTGGCTTCAGAGCACCTCAGGTTCCTATGACCACTCGTACTAAAGCGTTAATTGCACCTCTTCTCAATTTTGAAACATGGTTCAACAATGGAAACCAAACTTCAGGGAATCCTACTTTTGGAGCTCCTATTGAACTGGATCTTGGTTTGAGAGGTATTCGTGACATCATTCGTTTATCAAACGGAACCTACATCATTTCTGCCGGTGACCCAGGTGATGATGATTCGGAAAGTGCTCTTTTCAAATGGACAGGTAATCCTGCCGATGCACCAATTCGCATTATCGGTGCTGGAGATGGAATATTAAATATGGAAGGTATTATGGAAGTTCATACTGCAGGCTCATTGTCTTTAACTCATCTTGAAGTAATCAACGACTGCGGTAATGATGTTTATTATACAGATAACACAGAATCTAAATACATGTCCATTCACAATCACCGAAAGTTTACTACCAATGTTTTAAATGTTGATTTAAGTATGTGTACCAACTTTACAACCGGAATAAGCGCAAGCGGAGATACAACATTTACTGTTGGTCATGGACATTCAGTTGTACTAACAGCAGGATCGGGAACCAGTTATTCATGGTCTAACGGTGCAAGTACTCAGTCAATCACCGTTGCAACCGTTTCAGGAACTTATGAAGTTACGGTTACCAACAGTAGTAATTGTACAGCTAGAGCTGAAGCAAATGTTATAGTGAGATCATTAGTATCTGATATAAATTTAGACGGAATTACAAACGTTGACGACTTTCTGCTTTTACTCGGAAAATATAATCAGCATTGTACTTGTCCGGAAGATTTAGACCATAATGGAATTGTGAACGTAGACGACTTCCTTATTTTGCTGGGTCAATATGGACAGTCCCCACAGTAAAGCAAAGCAAAGTTAAAAAGCAAAACGAACTGAGATTAATTTCAGTTCGTTTTGCTTTTATTAAGCTTGATTGTTTTATCAAATTTTCAATTACACATTAAAAAAACAAACAACTATTCGAAACAAAAAGCCCCCCTTAATTTAACCTTATGATAACGTTAGATGAAAAAGAGTGAAACCTATACATTGTAAATTTGAACCCATTTTAGAAACTCACTTCACAGTGCATAGAATTCTCGAAAAATTAACATTTCTCATAAAAATGAAAAACAAATTAATACTGCTATTAATTGTTTTATCTCACAATGTTGTTTGTGCTTCAACAAAACCTGTCGGAAAGCTTGTTTTTGATATGGCAAATGCCGTGATGAAACATACTTATATGGATGTTCCTGTTTATTTTTTAGCAAATGCTTCGGTTGCTTCGGTAGATTTTGCATTGACCTATAATGAAACAGTTTTTACATACGATTCAATTATTAATGTAACTCCTGATTTGTCGGGCGCAGGGAATCTGGTAAATCATGTATTACGTTTTTCAGGACAAGAGGACAATGGTACCAGTACAACTATTCCTTTCAAAAATAATACAACACTATTATACATTCGTTTTAAATTTAATTCTCAAAACATCTGTCAACGGATAACAAGTTCTGATTTAAGTCCCAATTTAGTTTTATTAGATACCATTTCTAATTGTACCTATCAAGTTACCACTCCCCCACCCTTTACAGTACCTATTGCAAATTTTTCAAATAATGCAGCTTGTCAAGGCAGCAGTGTAACATTTATTGATTCCTCCAAAGTAGCAATGGATAGTATTACGTCATGGAGGTGGAACTTCGGAAATGGCACTACTTCTACTTCTAAAAATCCGAGTACCACTTACTCAACGGCTGCCGCATATTCGGTTACATTAATTGTTACATCCGACTTAGGGTGTTCAGACACAATAACAAAGTCTCTTCAGGTAGGAAATTATCCTATGGTTGATTTTACATATTCTCCCGACTGTTCTTCAGGAAATTTGGTATTTACAGACTTATCATATATTTATCCACCGGATACTATTGTCGCCTGGAGTTGGAATTTTGGTGACCACAAACCTCTTGTCCATCAGCAAAATCCGGTTTATGATTATGATTATGGCGGAAGTTATAAAGTTACGCTTACCGTTACATCTGAGTCCGGTTGCAAATCAGATACTACTCATAAAGTTGCCGTAACTGTATTGTCCGCTATTTTCGGAGCAAAAAACGGATGTAAAGGAATACCCATTACCTTTTTGGATAGTTCAAAAACAGCCGCCTCTGCCGGTACAATAACCGATTGGAAGTGGTATTTTGGCGATGGTACGGGCGGTTTTTCCCATGGCGATACTTCCCATATTTATAAAGATACAGGAACTTATGTGGTAAGTTTAAAAGTAACAAGCGCCACGTGTTCCGATAGTATTGCTCATACCATAGTCATTCAGGAAAAACCAACCGTTAAATTCTCTGAGGATAAACTATCCGGTTGCATGCCACTAATAATCAACTTTTCAGATTCTTCCATTACTTCATCCGGCTCTGTATATTCCTGGAATTTTGGTGATAATCGCACTTCCTCATCCCAAAATGCATCTTATACATACATTGATAACGGAAACTTTTCTGTTACACATTATGTGACCACTTCTGCCGGTTGTGCTGACTCTTTAGTTAAATCGTCGTTAATTAATGTATATGGTGCCATGGTTGCCTTCACGGCATCATCTCAAAAAGTGAAACTCCCAAACGCCAGCGTATCATTTACCAACTTAACAAAAGATTATACAAGTTGGATGTGGAGTTTTGGCGACAGCACGTTCTCTACCAATAAAAATACCGCACATGTATTTGCCGATACAGGTTCTTACACCGTTTGTTTAATGGGCAAAGATGCAAAAGGATGTTCGGACACTCATTGTGATACCGTTACAGTTATTGCTCCAAATGTAGTGGCAATTCCCGAAGCCTTTACTCCAAATAATGACAACATTAATGATGTATTGAAAGTGCGCGGTGGACCTATTACAGAAATGGAATGGAGAATATTTGACGAGTGGGGTAAGCAGGTATTTTATTCCAACCAGCAAAGTTCAGGATGGGAAGGCACTTACAATGGAATTGCACAACCAATAGGCGTATATGAATATACGTTAAAGGGCAAAACAGTTTTTGACAATGAAACAATTAACATGCACGGCGTTGTAAACCTTGTGAGATAAATAAAGCGATTTTGAAATTACCATTATACATATTTATAACTTCTGTCTGCCTGCTTGCTTTTTCAAAAGCTGTTTGGGCTCAGGATTTTCAGCTGTCGCAGTATGATGCCAATCCTTTATACATTAATCCTGCAATGACAGGTTTGCGGTTGAACGAAGACTGGGATTACAGATTAAGCCTTAATTACCGCGATCAGAACAGCAACATAGGTAAATCAAACAAAACATTTGCAAGCGGCTTTGATATGCCTGTTAATAACAGGTTTTCCGTTGGTGAGTTTGTGATAAATAATAACAGCATTAACAGCTCATTAAATACCTTTAATCTTATGCTATCCGGCGCATACCGAATAACACGCCGGAACGATAATCGCTACGACAGACATAATTTATCGGTAGGCTTACAAGCCGGACTTTTGCAACAAAGTGCCAATCAAAATAATTTTCTTTACGATTCGCAATATTCATCCACATCGTTAAGTGGTTTTGATGCAAGTTTGCCAAGTGGCGAAAACCTTACAAAAACCAACACCTTTAATTTTGATGCAAACATGGGAGTGTATTATAAGTTTGTTGATAAAAACAAAAAATACGCTCCTTTTGGCGGATTTTCAATTTACCATTTAACACGCCCCAACCAATCCTACACACCAATGTATAGCGCAATACCCATGCGTTTTACATTACAGGGAGGTTGCCTTTATACCATTAATGAAACCTTTAGTGTGTTGCCTCAATTTCTTTACATGGATCAGGCAAATGTAAAAAACATCAATATCGGGGTGTTGGGTTACGAAAAAATAAGGTGTACCGATTATCAGATAATGCTTGGAGCTGCCTGGAGAAATACAGATGCTGTTATCATTCATGCCGGATTAAAATATAAAACATACAACTTCAGAGTGAGCTATGATATAGCAACCAATTATTTGAAACAATATGGCAACAGAGGCATAGAATTATCATTAGTGCTCACTTTTAAAAAAAAAATATCCAAACAGGATTTAGTTGCAACACTTATCATTAATCCGGATACTTCCCTTCATTTAAAAACGCCTGTTACATTGCCCTTACCGGAGATGAAGAATCCTCCCAAGTTGGATACCACTTCCGCAAAACCAATTAATAAAGATTCTGCTGCTACCTTAATCAAATCAAAAAAATCATTACCTAAAACAACTCCCTCAACAATCAACGATTCTGCTAAAAATGGTACAGTCGATTCGTCGGTAATTTTGCTTAAACCAAAAAAAACATTACCCGTTGTTTTACCAAAGGTTAAAGATTCTGCAAAATCCGGAATTCCGGTAAAACCTTTTGCACGCGACTCTTCATCAACCTCAGCAACTTCTGAAAAAATAATTTTAACACCAACTATTGTAAAAGATTCTGCTAAATCATCTTTTAATACAAACCCAATTATTCTTGATTCAACAGCAACTTTATCTCAACCTGAAAAAAAAGGTTTATCACCATTATCGGCTCCTGTCAGAGATTCTGCTAAATCATCTTTTAATACAAAATCAATTATTCTTGATTCAACAGCAACTTTATCTCAATCCGAAAAAACAGTTCCTCCTACCTTATCTATTAAAAAGGATTCCACTAAACTGACATTCCCTCCTTTCGATTCAACTGCAATCCTTAAAAAAAACAATGGTGCTTTACCTGCTTCGCTTCAGCCAAATAAATTGTTAAAATCAAAAAACGCAAGATATTTATTCCCTGCTTATCGCTTTTGGACAAAATAAGTCATAACCTCACCCCTGCCCCTCTCCTTTGGAGAGGGGCAGGGGTGAGGCTTAAAAACAAATTCCAAAACCTATGTTAGTTTAATATAATGCGCATTCAGAAATAAGTAATAGAAGCCTTACCTGCCTGACCGAGAAAATTATTTTATAGCGGATGATAAAAATCAGCGTTCACTTTTAATGAATTACTTTTTGTTACTTTTGCATTCAATAATTTATTTTCACACAAACCACTGTTAACACTTACACTAAGCAACAACAATGAAATTATCGAACAACAAAATTTTAATTACAGGTGGTGCAACTGGTATAGGCTTGGGACTTACCGAACGATTTATAAAAGAAAACAATACCGTTATAATTTGTGGCAGACGTGAAGAAGTGCTGAAAGAAGTTGCTCACAAATTCCCGGCTGTGATTACCAGAGTATGCGATTTGTCACTTGAAGCAGACCGCATTGAAGTCTATTATTGGATTGCAGAAAATCATCCTGATTTGAATGTACTGATAAATAATGCGGGCATTCAAAATTGGACGGATGTTTCAGACGACAGCTTTTACCAAAAAGCAAACGACGAAATAACAATCAATGTTTTAGCCCCCATTCATTTAACAACACTTTTCACTAAATTAAAATCTTTAACAACTATTATCAATGTAACATCCGGATTAGCATTTATTCCACTTGCAAAAGTTCCTGTTTATTCTGCCACAAAAGCATTCCTGCGCTCATTCACCCTTTCGTTGAGACACATCCTTAAATCAAAAAATATTGAAGTAATAGAAATTATACCACCCGCCCTGAATACAGATTTGGGCGGAAAAGGCATACATGACGGACATCCGGCAGTTAAAGACTTTGTTTATGCCATATTCCAACAATTGGAAGAAGGAAAAACCGAATTAACATTTGAAACAAGCCAAGCAAGGGCAAAAGCAAATAATGAAACAATAGCCGACTATTTTAATAAAATGAACTCATAACCTGAAACAATAGATACATAAACTTAAATAAATACAAAAAATGGAATTACTTGAAAAATTAAAGTGGAGATACGCTACCAAAGCAATGAATGGCAAAAAAGTAGCGCAGGAAAAACTGGACAATATTTTAGAAGCGGCAAGGCTTGCACCAACATCAAGTGGTTTGCAACCCTTCGAAATAATTGTAGTTAGCAACCAGAAGAAAAAGGAAGAACTGAAAGCGGCTGCCAATAATCAAACGGTTGTTGCCGACTGCTCCCATTTATTAGTGTTTGCTGCCTGGGATACTTATACGGCTGAGCGCATTAATAAAGCATTTGACTTAACAATTGAGTTGCGCGGAGGATCAAACGAAGGTTGGGACAAGTACCGTAAATTTTTATTAGAAAATTATACGAAAAGAGACGCTAAAGAAAATCTTAACCATGCTGCAAAACAAGCCTACATTGCTTTAGGATTTGCATTAGTTGCAGCCGCAGTTGAACAGGTTGATGCAACACCAATGGAAGGCTTTGACCCTGCTGCATTTGATAAAATTTTAGAACTTGATAAAAAAGGTTTAAAAAGTTGCGTGCTGCTTACACTGGGTTATCGTGATGCAGAAAAAGATTGGTTAGCTAATTTGGTGAAAGTACGAAAAGCAAAAAATGATTTTTTTACATTCATTGATTAAATAAATGTATAGTATCTTAAGTCCTCCCCTCTCCTATTCATTGGAAAGTGGAGGACTTTTATTTTCACTCTTACTATACTTTAAATTTAAAGAAGATTGGATTTAACAAAAAAGTACCTTGGGACAAACTGAACATAAAAGGAAACTCAAAAATATAAAAACTTCCCCTATATATAAGTTAGGCGTAATTGCCCGCGCCACGCCCCTTTGAAGTGTTTTTTTTCAGGACAGAATCAGGAAATAATACTGCTATTTATTTTATTTAGGACACGAGCTTAAAAATTCGGAGAAGATTTTTCTTAGCAAGTCGTTTCGATTGGAATCGTGAAAGCTTGCTTTCAAACGATTGCATCGTTCAAATGACTTGACGAAGTTCGGAGAAAAGAATAAAAAAGACAAGAAAAATCTGTTGAAATTTTTAACATATCATGCACAAATTTTTATACAGTATTATGAGTTTTCTGTCCTGCGATTAAAACACATTCGCCTATCAGGCCTGATAAGCGCAATGTTTTAATCTAAAAAACCAGACTTCGAAAAAGCTGTGTGTAGCATGAGTGGCGGAGTCAACTCCCGCCTAACACGGTGCATATGCAATAGCGGGTTCATCGGTCAATTCAGTTCGAATATATTTATTACCTTTCGTAAGTAAATAAAGTGAGAAGCAATTAATCCGCTACTGCAAATGCAACGATAACGTTACCTGCAAGCGTAAATTCGACACCTATGACTAAACTGACAATTGTGCTTGGACTTTTCATATTTTCAACTACATCATTTGGGCAGGCATTGACCGTTGGTGCAAAAAAGAAACTTCTAACAACAAAATATACTGGGACTTACTGTTATGGAGTGGAAGTAGAGAAAACTAGAATAGGTACAATCATCATTTATCCGGAGACCGACAGTACTATTCTATTCTGTATTGACTTAAATCGTGGTGCACCTTCATACAATATGGGTTTTGACTATGGACGAGTAAGAATAATAAATGACACTGGAACTTATTATACAAAAGAAGACGGAGAAGACAAAGGATGCAAATGGAGTATTCAATTTATTAAAAATACTTTGGTAATCAAGACAATTGACAATCAAGACAATTGTGGTTTTGGTTATGGAGTATATGCAGCTGGGACATTTATTCGAACCTCTAAAAAACTCACTGCCTATTTTGAAAATCAAGAAGGAACAAAAATATATTTTAAGGACGTCAAGTAAAACTTTGGACAAAACGCCAGCAGGTAACAGCTAAGATTTCGTTGCGTCAGGAGGACAAACAATGAAATCTATGTTGCACGGAACCAGGTGCGTTGGGGGATATAAGGTCTATGGGGATTGCGCCATGTAACCAATGGCGCATTTGTTTTTTTAAGGAAACTTACATTTGAGAAATGCAAAAAAACAATGTTCTTTTTAAAATAATTGCATGCAAGTAGTGATTCAAACCATTCTATTTTTTGTTTTTGTACACAAAGGGCAATGCACCTACTTACCGCTATTTTGCAGTGAATGGTTAATTTGATTTTACTATTTGTAAATCTGTTTGCTGAACACTTTTGGAATTAAATACTCAATTGCAGTCTATTCTTAACATGTTTGCTTTCATTTTTTCTGATAACATTATCTGTTAAGATTTGATGTTCCCTTTCTTTTTCTAAAAGCCTAAACCATGTAATGGCGGGTATGGCTTTATTAGAATGTATTTCTAAACGTATAATCAACTTTTCGCTGGGTGTGCGGTGTTTATTAAGTATCTGGCTCAATTCCGTTTCATTTATATCTAAATCACTTGCAAAGTCTTTGTTTTTCTTATTCAATGATTTCAAATATTCTCTAAGGAAAAAACCAAAGGAACGATTAATATCATAAGGAGCATTATTGGAATAATCTTCTATTTGATATTTTAATTGCATTATACGTGATAAAAGTTGTTGTTTAGGAGTAATGCCTTGTTGAACTTTTGCACGCATCTCTTTGAGTTGCATATCTGATTCCTTCTTTTCTTTATCGGTTAACTTAGTCCTGAAAACAAAAGAATCTGCTAATTCTGTTGCTGTATATTTATCTATTAATTTTTTCGTTTTCATAGTTCGTAGTTGTTTAACATTTTTAATAGTGGTAATCCTTCTAAAAAGATTTGCTTTCCAGCATCTAACATTTCATATTTTGTGATATAATGTTCTTTTAATTCTGTTTTTGGCACAAGTGAAACACATGCTTCTATTCCGTAATGTTTCAATGCTTCTCTACATGCAAATCCTATCAATGTTCCTGCTATCCGTTCATAGTGTTTATCTACACCTCTGTTATCTTTTGAAACTGCTAATAGTTTTATTTCAATCCGTTTTTCTTCTGCGTAATCTATAAAGAACATTAATCCTAAAATACTATCATTATCCCTACGTCTTAGTTTATAGACGTTATACTTCTTTTCTGTTTTCCAATCAAAAAAATACTTGCTTTTGGTAATAGTTTTATAATCTTCATTGATAACAGGTTCTACTATAACCTTATGTTTTTTCCCTGTTGCCTTTTCGATTATAAACATGTACAAATATACTAATAATTTCTTTACAAAACATGTAAACTTTACATTTTATGTAAAGTTATTTTAAAGTATTCAAGTGTTCCAACGGATGTATATTTTTTAATTGTTCCTGTAATTCTTCGTACTTATTTGTTTGATAACGTTGGGTACTGCTAAGCTGTCGGGCAAGCATTTAGGGGAGGGCTTAGTGACAAAGTTGTTGGCAAGTTGCACTTGCATGCTCAGTTCACCGTAACATTTACAACCATAACTTAACAAGGTGCAATTTTTAAAAATAAAATTTTTAAAAGCTTTTGAAATATTCTAATTTTACGGAATTACATAACTTTAAATTTCAAAGAAATGAATAGAATACTAGTTTTAATTACACTTTCAGACAATGGGATAGAAACAATAAAATCTAATCCTGAATTAGTGAAAAAAGAAATGGAATTTGTAAACCAATGGAAACAAGGGGATATATTGGAAAGTTTCTTTATTTCAGTTTCAAAAAAAGAAGCAGTTTTAATTTTCAAAGGTATCGACGAATCTAAAACAAAGGAACTCATAGAAACATTACCCTATTATCCGTATATGGCTAAAATTGATTATCATAATTTGAATAAACAATTTTAAAAAATATTGTTAACATGTGCCAATAGAGACTTTCAGTCTTAATGATGACTGTGTCTTGGGGTGAATAATAGTTGTATTTAAACTCGTCCAACTTAAAACCTCACTCCAAACCCGGCAGAGGTATTTATTACTTCGTAAGGCTGAGTTCCTCTATCAGAACTTTGTGTAGCACCGGTTGACGATGAAAGTATAATATTACCAAATACATATCGGGAACGCATATAATCAACATTGATAACAAAATACCAATTGGGTGCTATCGTAAACAATAAACTTCCTCCAATACTATAAACAAAAGCGTTTTCAGTTGTTTCAGGCATGGTAATAGAGCCAGTATTACCACCCGCATTAACTGTAAAAATTGCCTCCGGTTCAGTTAATGAAGAAAATCCAATTAAAAAATGACTAACAAACGAACAACGTTTTCCGGAAGTAATAAAATCAGGACCAATCATTATTCCGCGACCCGTGTAATTAACATTATTACTTGTAAAAGAATAACCACTAGTACTGCTTAGTTGGTTTGCCAATAAACTAGTAGAAAAACTATTGGAACTATAATATCCTTTCAAACATAGTCCGATTCTTTTATTGAAATTATGAGAAAAAACTCCATTTATGTTTACTCCATTTCTAGCCAATCCTGCCGTTGAGCTATTTACATCTTGATTTCCATAATCGCCTATTGCCGAACTTAACCCTATAGATAAATTGAGACTGTTAGACTTCTGATCGATTGGAGAATTAATTTTATTAGCAGTTGTTCTTTGTTGGGGATTATAAAAATGAATGGATTGAACTTCATTTTTATCAATGGATGAGTGCAATATAATTGGACTATTTAATTTTTTACCATCCCTTTCTATTATAAAATAAATGGTTGCGTTATCCTGATTTTGAATTTTACAAATTAGTTTAACT
>Ga0302194_10000421_pt1 | contig 27680 bp, 21 predicted proteins | sample II_Bog_N1_1_FD_200227 | JGI IMG/M metagenome (GOLD analysis project Ga0302194, IMG submission 200227) | Peat permafrost microbial communities from Stordalen Mire near Abisko, Sweden - II_Bog_N1_1 | ecosystem: Environmental > Terrestrial > Soil > Wetlands > Peat | place: Sweden: Abisko...
AGCACGCGCATTCCCGCGACGCTGCGCTCCGTGGTGGGCCACATTCGCGCGCAGGGCTGGACCGCGGAAGTCATCGTGGTAAACGATGGATCACGGGACAATACAGTCCAGGTAGTGACCGATTTTGCCAAAAGCAATCCTGAAGTGCGCCTGATTGAAAATCCGGGCAATCGCGGCAAGGGCTACAGCGTGCGCAACGGCCTGCTACAGGCGCTGGGCGAAGTGGTAATGTTCACTGACTCCGACCTTTCGGCTCCCATCGAAGAGGCCGACCGCCTGTTTGCCGCTATCGCCGCCGGAGCCGACATCGCCATCGGTTCGCGATGGCTTGAAAAGGGCCGCCAGACCCATCGCCAGCCGTTTTACCGCCAGTTCTTCGGCCGCTGCTTCAACGCCGTTACACGCGCCGTAATGGGCCTCCGTTTCGCCGATACGCAGTGCGGCTTCAAGGCCTTTACTCGCGCCGCCGCACAAACCGTCTTCCAGTTGCAAACCATCGAGGGATGGGGTTTCGATCCGGAAATTCTCTTCATCGCGGTCAAGCGCGGATACCGTGTGGACGAAGTGCCTGTAAGCTGGGCACACGACGAGCGCTCCAGGATGAGCTACCTGAAAGACGGCATAAAGATGCTCGAGGATATCCTCACCATTCGCTGGAATGCCTTTCTGGGACGCTACAACAAGAAGGTCGAACACATTCATCGCGCGCCGCAAGCCCGTTAACCGGAGCTGCCATGGCTGAATCCGAACTGGTCCGCATCACCGCTTCCGCAGTCTTCGCGTTAATGGTGAGTTTGATCGTCTGGCGTCGGTGGCGCAGACGCTAGCCACATCACCTTCGTTTTTCCGTCCACCCAAAATCCTATGGAATGGCCCGATTGCGCGGTGATAGGGTGGAAACAAATTCATTGGAGGCCAAGTGCTCACTGTTTCCCTACCAAGACAGTTCGAATGCCGGCCCGGTTCGCGCAGGTTGAGTACATTCCCGCTGGTATTGCTGGCCGCCGCAATTCTTCTGCTCATCCTTCCCATAGCCAGCGTGCCGGCTCAGACATTTGATGCCACCGCGCTTCGTCAGCCGGCGGACCTTGCTGCAACCTGGCTGGTTAGCACCGGAGACGATCCGGCCTTTGCCGAGACTGGTTTCGACGACAGCGGGTGGACCCGCTTCGACTCCACAGCATCTTTGAAAAGCGTTGTGGGAGACAGCCGGCCAGAGGTGGTCTGGTACCGGCTGCATGTGAAGGTGCAGCCCGCACAGACCGGCCTGGCCCTGTCGGAGTCGTCCCTATCCAGCGCCTTTGAGATTTACGCCAATGGTCAGGAAATCCTCGCCAATGGGCGGGTGAAACCGTTTGCGGCGAATACCTTTAGCGGCCTCCTCCTGGGCAGGATTCCAGACAAGGAAATCGCCACCGGCTCCGTGGTGATTGCAATTCGCTCGCATATCTCAAAAAGCGATTGGGGAGACACTCATCCCGGCTTCTACTCGATCAATCTCACCATTGGGCAGGAACATGCTCTTCAAGAGCACAACTGGCTCACCATCATCGGGCGAAACGCACCATCGTGGATGACCGATATATTAGCTCTGGGATTGGGTATTGTTGCTTTGGCGCTCTTCTCTGCGCAGCGCCAACATTTGGAATATTTGTGGATTTTCCTGCAGTTTTTCGCTGCTACCTGCATATTGCCGCTTGTCTGGTATGAGTATTTCCACAATGTTCCGGCCAATTGGGATCTGCTGCGACAGCCCCTGTCGATTGCCAGTTCGATCTTCGTCATCTTGATGTATTTTGCGTTTCTGCATTTGCGCTTCGGGCGGTGGATTCAGGTGATTTGCGCGGTCGCCATGTTCGGGCAGGTGCTCTCGCAGATTGGACAGTTGCACGGTGGCGCATCGCGCGTGTCGGCAATCCTCGCCCTGTTCCCGCTGTTGTTTCTTGTTGCAGGGGTGCTTCCAGCCCTATTGATTGTGCATTGGCGCAGGGGTAATCGTGAGGCGGGCATTCTGCTGATTCCATGCATCCTGCAAAGTCTCGCGATCTATGTGCAGATCGCCATGTTCTTTTTCGCAGAGATTCCGGCGCTCGTTCCCACGGTAGACCGGATCAACGCGATCCTTTTCCAATTTCCGGCCGGACCGTTCCAATTGAATCTCTTCCAGTTCACCGAGCTGTTCTACCTGCTCTCGCTGGCCATCATCATGGTTCTACGCTCTACGCGCGTTAGCCGCCAGCAAGCCATTCTTGAAGGCGAAATGGCAGCCGCCCGCGAGGTGCAGCAGGTCATTCTGCCTGACGAGATTGAGACCGTCGCCGGCTTCAGTGTTGAGAGCGCTTATCAACCCGCACAGCAGGTCGGCGGGGACTTCTTCCAGGTTCTTCCCGCGCCCGAAGGCGGATTGTTGCTCGTTGTCGGAGATGTTGCCGGCAAAGGCCTGCCTGCGGCGATGCTCGTTTCGGTCCTTGTCGGGGCCATACGCGGCGTGGCCGAATTCACATGCGATCCTGCCGAATTGCTTGCCAATCTGAATGATCGGCTGGTGGGCCGCGCCGGTGCCAGTTTCTCCACCGCACTCGTGGCACACATCAGCGCTCTCGGCGCTGTCTCGATAGCCAACGCAGGCCATCTTTCGCCCTATCTCGACGGCAGAGAGATTGAGTTGCAAGGAGCGCTGCCCCTCGGCGTGAAGTCAGGCGTGTTTTATGACACAACCCACTTCCACCTTCCTCAGGGAAGCCGTCTCACCTTCTATTCCGATGGCGTGGTGGAAGCCCAGAATGCAGCCGGCGAGTTGTTCGGCTTTGAGCGCGGCCGAGCCATCTCGACCAACCCAGCGGCCGTAATCGTGGAAGCCGCAAAGGAATTCGGTCAGTCCGACGACATCACCGTCGTCGCCATCACCCGTCAGGTTGCCATCGCCAACGCCGCGTGACTTGCAATCTAATTCGGATGTTAGAGTGTATCGAACCGGGAGACGCCTCGAATCCATGGCTATCTTCATCTCTCTGCGCCGTTGCGTGTGTAGAAAATCGACAGCTGCAACGGTTCTGTTGCCCCTGCTTGCCACCGCGCATAGCGCCTCTGCGCAACTCCCCAACGCAACCTTCGATGCAACCAAGCTCCACGCCCCAGCGTATCTGGGTGCCACGGGGGTCATTTCCAGCGGCGATAACGTTGCCTTCGCCCGCCCTGACTTCGACGATTCCAGTTGGCTGCCAGTCGATGACAAGAAAACCATGCGCGAACTATTTCCCAACAGCTTACCGCAGGTCGTCTGGCAGCGAATGCGTATCAAAGTCGATCCGGCCCAGACCGGGATGGGATTGGAGGCTTCCGGCATTTCCCAGGCGTACGAAGTTTATGTGAACGGTCAAAGGCTGATTGAATCTGGACAAGTAGATCCTTTTATTCAATACACTGAAGACGCCCGGATCGTGGTTCCAATCCAGGACGCTCAAGTCAAGACCGGATTTTTGACGATCGCGATCAGAGCGCGGGCGCTGCCTCGCTGGTGGAAAGGGACCGGACCCAGCTTTCCTCGGACGATGCTTTCCATTGGACAGGAAGATGCGCTCCGCGATCATGCATCGATGGTGATTCTCCGCCGCGAAGCGATGGGATGGGCCCTTCAATGCATAGGCATAGCCGTCGGCCTCGTCTCACTGGCGCTTTTCAACGCACAACGCCAGCGATTTGAATACATGTGGCTAAGCCTTGCCGGTCTCTCACTGTTGGCTGACCTGCCCGTCAGCCTGATCGGGCCGTTCAAAAGCCTTCCGGCCAATCTCACTTATGCCGGCTTTGCTATCAATTCTCTGGGCGGCCTATTCATCACACTCATGATCCTCGCGTTCGTACGCCAGAAAATCGGAAACTGGTCAAGGATTTGCCTGATAATCTGCGCCATTCTTCCCATCGTCGTCGGCTGGTTGTCCCAGAACAATATAGTGCCTGCAAATTACTACGAGATCTCCCAGATTCCCTACCAGATCATTGCCACCGTTCTCGTCCTGATCGTGTTGCTGCTGCATTGGCGTCGCGGAAACCGGGAGGCAGGGATACTTCTGGTACCCATGATCCTATGGAGCCTTTCTGCATACCTCTTCGCCGCTTTCTTAGTGCTTAAGCAGATTCCTTCAATGCACTCATTGGCGACGAGGCAGTCTCGTTCTCTGGCCGAGTTCGCAATCGGTGGTTTTGAGATTGGCATAGGGAACCTGACCGCTTTGCTCTTCTTTCTGAGCATCGGCGTGATCGTTCTGCGCCGCTCTTCTCGCATGATTCACCAACAAGCACTGCATGAAGGAGAACTGGCTGCCACGCGCGAAATTCAAAAAGTGATTCTGCCGGAATCGATTGAAGATCTGCCCGGCTTCAAGATTGAAACCGCGTACCGGCCAGCGCAGGAAGTTGGCGGTGATTTCTTTCAGGTGCTGCCAACTGGAGACGGCGGTCTTCTGGTCGTGGTCGGCGATGTTGCGGGCAAGGGGCTGCCTGCGGCAATGCTGGTGTCCCTGCTGGTGGGTGCGATTCGGGGTGTATTCGAATACACGAAAACCCCTGCCGAGCTCCTTGCCAATTTGAATGAGCGGCTGGTCGGGCGGGGTGGCGGAGGTTTCTCAACCGCAGTTGCTGTGCATATTGCTGCCGATGGCGGGGTTTCCATTGCCAACGCCGGACACTTGCCGCCTTATCTCGATGGACGGGAAGTTGAGTTGCCAGGTGCGTTCCCGCTTGGCGTGATGAAAGGCGCATCCTTCGACACCACAAACTTCCATATGCCCCAAGCGAGCCGCATTACTTTCTATTCGGATGGCGTAGTCGAAGCGCAAAATCAGCGAGGTGAGCTTCTGGGCTTCGAGCGCGCGCAGGTGTTGTCGACGCAGTCCGCTGCCGCCATCGTCGCAGCCGCAAAAGAATTCGGACAGTCTGACGACATCACCGTCGTCGCCATCACCCGCCTGTCCGCCATTGCCAATGCTGCGTGAGATGTTTTCGTTCCGGGTCTCTGTGCTTGAATGCTAGAGTGAATCGCATGGGAGAACGCTCCTGCCGAACTTCTCTGTACTGTTGCGTCCGCCACGCGCTTGCCGCCACGGTCTTGCTGCTGTCTCTTGTCGCAGCTGGACCGAACGCCCGCGCGCAAAATACCAACGCAATTTTCGATGCAAGCAATCTTCGCGAACCGGCCGACCTCTCCATGAATTGGCGCGTTTACCCTGGCGATAACCCAACCTTCGCCGGTCCTGCCTTTGACGATTCGCAATGGAAGCTTTTCGACCCGCGCGCACCCATCAGCTATCTCGTTGGCAACACCTACCCGGAGATCATCTGGTATCGGCTCCGCGTCAAGGTGAGCCCCGATCAGAAGGGGCTCGCACTAAGGGAAATGATGATTTCCCGCGCCTTCGAGATTTACGTCAATGGCGAACGGATCATCGCTTCCGGTCAGGTTGCACCGTTCGTCCCCTACACCATGAATTCAAGGATCCTGGCGCGTATCCCCGACCGCCTGGTTTCTTCCGGTGAACTCGTAATCGCCGCGCGTGTCCACATTTCAAAAATCGAGTGGCTCAGCGGACAGAATCCGGGTCTTTTTGCAAACAACCTGACCATCGGCCAGGAGCACACCCTCTACCTCGACAATTGGCTAAACATCATCGGCCAAAACGCGATGGACTGGCTCGACAGGTTTCTGCTGATTGGCGTGGGCGTGGTGGCCCTGGTACTGTTTGCCGCGCAGCGTCGCCAGATTGAATACCTCTGGATTTTTGCAGTGGGGATGCTCACGCTTGCCGAATCACCTGTCACTCTCATATCCACTTTCCATGACGTCCCCATGACGTGGGCGGCCGTCGAGTGCATCTGCCGCCTCTTTTCCCCCTATATCTGGGCGTTGCTCTATTTCTCGTTTGTCCATCAGCGGATCGGCTTGCGCTGGCGCATCTTTCTCATCTTCGCAGGCGTGGCAAATTTCTACAGCGGGATCGCCACCATTCTTGTCCCTGCGCCGCTTTCCCTACAACTCATCGGCAATCTCCCGTTCGTCATTCTTCTTTCGGTCATCATCCCCATAGTTCTGGCCGTGCACCTGCGGCGTGGGAACCGAGAGGCGGGGATACTCCTGATCCCGGTGATTCTCTTCAGCCTCTTCATCTACGCGCAGGTCGCGCTCAGCACCATGTTTGAGTTCCCCGCATCGAGAGAGGCAGCGATCCGTGGAATCAACCTGATCAATCGCTATCCGGCTGGCCCCTTTGCCGTGTCGCTTGACCATGTCTCCGGAATCCTGTCATCCCTGTCGCTGGCGGTCATCATGCTGCTGCGCTCCACCACCGTCAGTCGCCGCCAGGCGCAGCTTGAGGGCGAATTGGCCGCCGCGCAACAGGTGCAGCAGGTGCTCTTGCCGGAACAGATCGAGCCCGTCCCTGGCTTTGCTGTCGAAACCGTCTACCAGCCAGCGCAGCAAGTGGGTGGCGATTTCTTTCAGATCCTTCCCGCCGGCGAAGGCGGCCTGCTGGTCGTGGTCGGTGATGTGGCCGGCAAGGGATTACCCGCAGCCATGCTGGTTTCCGTGCTCGTCGGCGCCATCCGTGCCACCGCCGACCGCACCAACAATCCGGAAGATATATTGGCCAGCCTCAACGACCGCCTGGTAGGCCGAGGCGGCGGCGGATTTTCAACCGCGCTCGCCGCGCACATCCATAGCAACGGAAAAGTCACCGTCGCCAATGCCGGCCACCTGTCACCTTACCTCGATGGAAGGGAAGTGGAACTCCCCGGCGCTCTGCCGCTCGGCGTAATGATCGGCGGCGCATACGACACCACCGAGTTTTATCTCGCTCCGGGCAGCCGGCTCACCTTCTACTCCGACGGTGTAATTGAAGCCCAGAATCCGCGCGGTGAGTTGTTCGGCTTTGATCGCGCAAAGGAAATTTCCACCCAGCCAGCTGCAGCCATCGCAGAAGCAGCAAAGCAGTTCGGCCAGGAAGACGACATCACCGTAGTCACCATCACTCGCGCCGCCGCCATCGCAACAGCTGCGTGAACTGCTGCGAGTCTACGGCCTGATCTCGACAGGCGTTCCCACCGGAACCAGATCCCAGATCTCGTCGATCTCATCGTCAGTGACAGCAATGCAGCCGAGTGTCCAATCATACAGTCGGTGCGCGGCGCCCAGTTTGCCCATGCCGTTCGGCAGTCCATGAATCATGATGGCCCCACCAGGAGAAATCCCGCGCCGTGCCGCACGCTTCTGGTCGTCCGCATTTGGATAAGAGACATGCAGCGCCCGATGGTAGTGGCTCTCCGCATTCCGCGAGTCGATCACGTAATGGCCTTCTGGCGTGCGTCCGTCGCCTTCCTTCTGCTTCGGCGTAAGACCGCCTCTCCCCAATGCGACCTTATACGTCTTGATCACCTTGCCGCCGGCCAGCAACTCAAGCACATGATCCTTCTTCAGAATCAAGACCGAATCAGCCTTCTGTGTCGGAGCCGGTACGGCCCCTGCAGTTGCGTTGATCGGGCCGCGGGCTGCTGCGAATGCAAACAAGAGCAAGAATCCGGAGATGATTCTGTGAGATTTCATTGGTTTGAATTACTTTATCTCTTTCCGAAAACGACCGGGACCGTCACTAATATGTTTGAGTGATACAACGTATATGCGAGGGGGAGATATGCAGGCTCAAGTGCTGAAGTGGGGAAACAGCTTGGCTGTGAGGATTCCGAAACCCATTGCGGACGACGCTCAGTTGAAGCTTGGCGACCCGCTGGAGATCGCTGTAGCCGCCGGTGGAGTTGTGCACATTCACCGGGTAGGAGAAATCCCGACCCTGGCCCAACGGGTGGCCGAAATTACCCCCGAGAATCGTTACGAGGAGGTTTCCTCCGGCCCAGAGATCGGAAGGGAAGCAGTCGAATGGTAAGCCAGTACGTTCCAGATACTGGTGACATTGTCTTTCTCGACTTCGATCCACAGATCGGCCGCGAACAGGCAAAGCGCAGACCTGCTCTTGTTTTGACCGACTTACGCTACAACCGGGCTAGCGGTTTGGCTGTGGTTTGTCCATTGACCAGCAAGGTCAAATCCTATCCATTCACGTTGCCGATCACAGTTGGAAATGTTGAAGGGGCAGTACTCGTCGATCAATTGAAGAGCATGGACTGGGAGGGGTGTAAAGCTGAATTCCATTCCAAAGCTCCAGCAATCATGATTGCCAAGGTGCGCCAGTACATCGCAGTCTTGCTGCAAATTCCAACCAGGTGACGGCTGGTGGAGGAGACTCTTCATTTCAACATCTCGTCCTGTATGACGTTCTCGTTACGCCGTAGCCGCGTTAGCCTCAACCTGCAGCCCGCGCGCCTCAATCTCAAACTCGCGAATCTTATACTTCTGAATCTTCCCCGAGAGTGTCGCCGGAAAATCATTCACGAATCGTATGTGCTCGGGAATCTTGTAGTAAGCAATCTGTCCCTTGCACCACTCGCGAATCTCTTCCTCCGTCGCCACCACACCCGGCCGCAGCCGAACCCACGCCGCCACAATTTCGCCCAGCCGCGCATTGGGGATGCCCACCACCTGCGCCTCGTCCACCTTGGGATGGGTGTACAAAAACTCCTCCACCTCACGCGGATAAATATTCTCCCCGCCGCGAATAATCACATCGCGCGAGCGCCCGGTCAGGTGGATGCAGCCATCCCCATGCATGATCCCCAGGTCGCCGGTATGCAGCCAACCATCGGTCGCGATAACAGTCGCCGTTCCATCCGGGTCGCCGTCGTAGCCCTTCATTACGGCGTATCCCCGCGCACACACCTCGCCCTGCTCGCCCACCGGCAGCATCTCGCCCGTCACTGTGGAAACAATCTGGATTTCGGTCTGCGGCATCGCCCGTCCCACGGTCTTCACGCGAATCTCAATCGAATCCGCCGCGTCGCTCATCGTCACCACCGGCGACGTTTCCGTCTGCCCATAGGCAATCACCAGTTCGCGGCAATGCATCTCATCCAGCACCCGCTTCATCAGTTCTACGGGACACGGTGCGCCGCTCATCATGCCGGTCCGAAGGCTGGTCAGGTCATAACTGGCAAAGTCCGGCAGCGCCATCTCGGCCACGTACATCGCCGGAACGCCGTATACCGACGTCGCCCGTTCCTCATGCACGGTCTTGAGCGTCGCCCGCGGATCAAAGGTCCAGTTCGGCAACAGGATCGCCGCCCCAGTATTCACCGACGTCATGGTCCCGATCACGCATCCGTAGCAATGAAACAGCGGCACAGGCAGGCAAATCCGGTCCTGCTCCGTATAGTGGAATCCCTGCGCCAGAAACTGCCCATTGTTCACGATGTTGTGGTGCGTCAACATCACGCCCTTCGGCAATCCCGTTGTCCCACTTGTGTACTGGATATTCGCCACATCCTCCACACCCACATGCGCAGGCAACTCGCCCGTTTCATGCAGCAGAGCCGGCCATTCGGGCGAGTCGAAATAAATGGTGTGCTTCAGCTCCAGATCAAGCCCATGCCGTGCCCGCCCAAGAATCTCTTCATAATCCGCGCGCTTGTCCTTGTGCCACAGAAACAGCACCTTCATCTGCGACTTTTTCAGCGTATATTGCAGCTCGTGCGAACGGTAAGCCGGGTTGACGTTCACCAGCGCTGCACCGGCCCGCGCACACCCCATATGCATCACGATCCACTCAATGCAGTTGGTCGACCACAGGCCGACGCGGTCTCCGCGGCGAATCCCCAGCGACCAGAGCCCGCGCGCCACCCGATCCGCTTCTTCGCTCAGTCCCGCCCAAGTCAGCCGCTTGCCCTGATGGCACGAAGCCACGGCCAGCCGGTCCGGAAACCGCTCCGCTGTCCGGCGCAGCAGGTCGCCGATGGTCACCTCCAGCAGCGGCCTATCCGGTCCCCGCGCATAGCTCAAGGTACGAATGTCCTCTTCAACCGGCATAGTTCAAGCCTTCAAATCAACGAAGCGAAGTGTACACCCGCGCACCTTGCACGTCCGCGTGATCCAGCACACATACGCCGCACGCCGTTCCATCAACACGCCCGGGCCACAACATGCGCTCGCATCAATAGCGCAGCCCCAACCGCATCGGGAACTCCTCTTCGTCATCTTCCAGGTGAACCAGCCCGCAGTGTTCTGCGATCACAGCCCGATGCCCCCGCACCAGCAGCCAATGCACGCCCGCGATCACCCCCGCAGCCAGCAGTGCGCGCGTCCACCCAGCCTCAATCCACGGGCTCACCGCCAGCGGCAGCGTCACCACAAGGGGCAGAAACGTAAAGTACTTCAGCACCGTAAACGCCAGGTTCGGCTGCTCCCTTCCCGTCTCTCCGGTGAAAGCTACGTACTTCACATTCAGAAACAGCAGATCGGTCAGAAGCAGGCACAGCCCCCCGGCCATCACAATTCGTCCCTCGATCGAAGGCCAGCTTCGCAGCTCGCCTGGAGCCATCCACCGAAATACGAACAGCGCAGCAAACGTCCCCAACAGCGCCCAAAGCAATACCCAGATCCGCGCCGCCTGCAACTCCTCCATTGCGGTAACAAGCTCCGGCGGTCTGCCGTGCACAATGCGGAACACCCAACTCCCCTGCCTGTTTCCCGGAGAAGTAAACGTCATGCGCAGCCCCGCAATCATCCAGAACGCAATGATCCCAATCGCCATGCGAATGCCGTCTGCGGAAATCTCCATGCGCACTTTGTCCCTCACAACTTCGAAACGCAGTACAGAAGCAACCACGATCGACAGACCCACCCCTCCATACAGCACCAGGTAGATGCGATACCGCTGAACCCGCAAGATGGTCTGCCCGATAAAGTGAAACACCGCGCGCCTCACCGGCTGCCGCGCCACCGTCGCATTAATCAGCGCGTGCAACGCGGGCCCATAGCCACTCCGCGTGTCCCGCGTCCCCGGCCCTTCCACAAGTTGCCGCACCCTGCGCAGGTATGCAATGGGATATGTCAGCATCGCCAGCCCAATTACCACTAGAGTAGCCACACAGCCCGTCTCCGCAAGCCGTTCGTAAATCGGCAATGCCGACGGCCCTTCCAGGAGCCGCTGATACATTCCAAGAAACCAGAATGGAGGGCAATAGAGAACCCAGGCGTTACCGGACTTCAGGAAAACAGGCACCGCCCCATTCAGCATCGGGAAGAGAAACAGCAGCATCAGCAGCACCGTAATCGAAAGCCCCTGCAGCAAAAGCGACATCTTGCGAAACAACCGCTCGCCAAACACCGTCAGCACCATGCCTTGCAGTGCCAGCACAAACGCAGCGGAAAATAATCCGCTCCCCGCAACCGCCGCCACGTGCCCGGCAAGAAATCGCGGTAGGTCAGGCGGATCGGTTGCCGCAGGCAATACCAGCGGCGCCAGAAAATTTGCATTGAACAGAAACCCGGCGATGAACAGCCCAATAGCCGCAACCCGCGCCAGAAACAGCCTGCGGTTCGGAACCGGCAACGTCGTCAGAGCAAACACATCCAGCAAGTCCGGAAAAAACAAGTCCCACTCAAACACCGTCACAATGCCCATCACCACAAACGAATAAAGCACAAAGAAAAAGTGATGATTCACCTGCAGCCAGTAAGGCGGCGGTCCCCCGGTCGATTGGTGCGCCGGCCAGTGAGGAAAGGGATGATAGACAGGCCACAGATACATTGCCACCATCAATCCCGGCAGCCCGGTTGCAACTGCAAGCTGCACCATGCGCGTTCGCGCATCCCCATCAGGCGAGGCAGTCTCGTGATTGAAAAAGCGCTCAAGAAAATGCCGCATGAGCCACGAGAACTGGCTGCGCGGAGCAGCATGCACACGGCCCAGCGCGGCCTGCGCATTCAAAGCAAGCGGCTGCGCATCGCTCATCGTAAACAGGCGCTGGAAGGCATCAGACATGGCGTATCCGCATCGCCTCCACCATATCCTGCGCGACCGCTCGCGTATCCTGCTGCTTCACCAATTGCGCAAACACAGATTCAAGATTCGGCAAACTCATCAGCTTCACAAGCTCCGAGGGTGGCGAGTCCGCCAGCACCCTCCCCTTCGCAATCACGATCACCCGGTCGCACACCTGTTCCACCACCTCCAGCACGTGCGAGATGTAAAGCACCGCCTTGCCTTCAGCCGCCAGCAACTCAAGCAGGTCCTTGAACAACCGCCCTGAAACCACGTCCAGCCCGGAGAGCGGCTCATCGAAGATCAGCAGCCTTGGATCGTGCAACAGCGCCGCCGCAATCAGCACGCGCTGTCGCATTCCCTTCGAATACGAAGAGATGGGCGTGTATTGCCACGACTCAAGGTTCAACAGTTTCAGCAGCCGCGTCGCCTTCGCCTCAATCAATGCTTCGTCAAGGCCCCGCAGCCTGCCCACCAGTTGCAGATACTCCAACCCAGACAGATACGTGTAAAGATGAGCTTCCTCCGGTACATATCCGAATGCGCCGCGGAACGCCACCATGTCCTTCGCAATATCCTGACCTTCAAACAGCACGCGTCCATCGTTCGGCCGCAGCATGCCGGTGATTATTTTCACGGTGGTCGATTTGCCCGCGCCGTTCGGCCCAAGAAAGCCCACAATCTCGCCCGCCGCCACCTTGAAGCTCACATCCTCAATCGCCGGAATCCCGCGATAGCTCCGATAAAGGCCTTGCACCTCAAGCATGATCCACCTACCCACCCAGGAACATACCCTATGTAGCAAACGGCATAGACCCTTGTCAAGTAGATTGCTACATAGGTAGAATGCGCCATGGCCCGCGAAAGCAAACCCGCCGACGCCAAGCTCTCGCACACCGCAGCCCTCATCCTGCATGCGGTCGACGCCGGTTTCATCTACGGCTTCAGCATCATGGAGATGACCGGCCTTCCCAGCGGCACCGTCTATCCCGCCATGCGCCGCCTCGAGCGCGATGAACTCATCCGCTCGCATTGGGAGCGCCAGTCCATCGCCGATGCCGAACAGCGCCCACCGCGCAAGTATTACAAGCTCACTCCAGCGGGGAAAATCACACTGGAAGCATCCCGCAAGCGCTATCCGCTGCTCGAGAGATTGATTCCCTCTGAGGAGGCAAAGTCCGTATGATGGCCGCCTTCCTGCCCCTGCTTACCCTCTTCGACCAAGGCCTTCTCCGAACGGCTTCCTTTGTCGTGCCGCGCCGTCAGCGTGCCGAGTGGCGTCAGGAATGGCAATCGGAACTGTGGCATGTGCGGCGCACCTGCGCGCCCGCCGATTGCGCTTGCTGGCCCGCCGAGCAGCAGGTCATGGCCTTCTGTCTCGGCGCATTTCAGGATGCGTTCTGCCTCCGCCAACAGTGCATGCCCATGCGGTTGCCGCGTCCTGCAAAGCAAGGTTCGGCAGCGCAATGCATCCTCGCCCTCGCCGCCATCTTGTTCGCCTGCGATGCCGCGGCGCTATTCCTGCCGGGCGTACGTGCCGAGCGCAGCTTGATGGTGGGCCAGGTCAATCCCGGCCTGGTCATGATTCAAAACGCGGGCTATAGCGACGACACATCGCCGACCATTCGTCCCCATCAGTACCGCACCTGGAAGACGCGCAGGCAGCAGTATTTCGATGGCTTTGCCTTCTACCGCGTTCAGCCCGATTCCGTGAATCAGGAATCCGCCCCCGCAGGCTCAAGCGCCAGTTGGGGTGTGGCCCACGCCAGCGCAAATCTCTTCATTCTCCTCGGCCTGCCCCTCCGCTTTGCGGACCAAGACCGCAACCCCGCCGACGGGCTGCCCAGCGTGATCCTGAGCGAACGGCTTTGGACCAGGGAATTCGGTGCGAATTCGCACGTTGCGGGCACCGTCGTGCGCGTGGGAAACCGGATTGCGCGCATAGCTGGAGTTGCCCCAAACGGCCTATGGCGACTACCTGGCAAAGTTGATGCCTGGCTCCTTGAGCCGGAACCCGAAGCAACCGCCGGCGCAGGCTACGTCATCGCACACCTCACCCCTGCCGGCGCCGCTGAAATGTGGACTCAGTGCGTCCATATCACCGCCTATGGCCCCGAGGACTCTGAAGACATCCTCCTCGGTGTTTCCATTCAGGATTACAGGCCGAACCCATGGTCCCTCTACCTTTTCGCTCTTCTGCTTGCTTTGCTCGCGTTGCCGGCCATTACCTCCGTCTCGCTGGGAGAATCAAGCGTGAGCCCCCAAAACACCTCATGGCCCCGCCGCCTCACCCGCTGGAGTTTTTTGTGCACCAAGATCGCACTCCTCCTGCCCATCGTCTATTTCGCCTCCCTCGACATGGCCTACGCCTTCAACACCCCGTACTCCAACGCAGCAGCTTACATCCAGTTGATTTCCACATTTGGCCTATGTCTATTCGGCCTGCGCTGGATCCTGCGCGATCAGCGCCAACGCTGCCCCGTATGCCTCCGCCTCGTCGAACATCCCGCCCAGGTTGGACAAGCCTCCAGAACCTTCCTTGCCTGGAACGGTACAGAGATGATGTGTATGGATGGCCATACCCTCCTCCACGTCCCGGGAATCGCCACCAGCTGGTTCGGCGCGCAACGATGGCTCTATCTCGACACTTCGTGGGACTTCCTCTTCGCCGGCACCCTCGGAGACTGAAACTGTGCCCCATCCATCGGACGTTTCTGTTTTTTGTCCGATGGGTGGGACTCCGCAGCAATCAAACAAATTCGCTAATCTAGAGTGACCATGTGTGGCCGCTTCGCTCGCAAATCAACCCAGGAAGTCCTGGCCGACTGGTTCGGCGTCGAACTCGAAGACATGCCCTGGTTCGCGCCCAGCTTCAACGTCGCCCCGCAGAGCACTCAGCCCATCGTCCGCCTGAACCGTGACAGCGGCAATCGTGAATTCGCCCTCCTGCGCTGGGGCCTGGTACCCTTCTGGGCCAAGGATGCCAAGTTCGGCTACTCCACCATCAACGCGCGCGCTGAAGAAGCAGCCTCCAAGCCAGCGTTCCGCGAAGCACTCAAGAAGCGCCGGTGCCTCGTCCCCGCCGACGCGTTCTACGAGTGGATGAAGCCCAATGCAAAGTTGAAAATCCCCTACGCCATCGCGCTCACCAGCGGAGAACCGTGCGCATTCGCTGGCCTGTGGGAGAGCTGGCGACCTCCTGAGGGCCCACCGCTCGAAACCTTCACCATCCTCACCACCGATCCCAACGAAGTTACCGAGCCTTTTCATAACCGCATGCCGGTGATCCTTGAGCCAAAGGACTACGACCGCTGGCTTGAACCCGGGGACCCCAACCGTGCGCCAATCGACTTGCTCCGGCCCTACCCCTCCGACCGCATGCACGCCTGGCCCGTCAGCGACCGCGTCGGTAACGTTCGCAATAACGACCCCGCGCTGATTGAGCCGGTCACCCCTGCAGATTCTGCCGATTCGCTTTCATTGTTCCCGTAATTCCTCCGCGGACCTGATTCACGGCGACAATCCAAGGGACAAGAGTTGAGAACAGCAGCCGCGCGCCCACCGCAAGCGGCCCCCTCCGCAGCAGGAAAATCAGATCATGGCGGAACGCGAACCAGCACTCCAGCGCTACAACAAACAACAGAGGATAAAACGTCCACCGCAGCGCGCACAGCGCCGCAATCTCCAGCACGCAACGCGCGCCATTGCGAAACAGCCGCGGCCGCCGCACGCCAAGCACCCCATCGCTCGCAGCATACCCCGCCAACTGGCGACAAGCCGTGAGCAGCGTGTATTGCGGCCGATACAAAGCCTTCGCCCTCTCTACAAATGCAGGCCGCGTCACTTCGCGCGCCTTTTGATCGAAAAGTGTGTCCTCCCCAAAGAAGAACTGTTCCGGAAATCCGCCGATCCTGCTCCACAACTCCCTGCGGAACGCCATCGACCGCGCCGTGCACGATTTTGCAGGCTTGTCGATTGCCAGTCGTACTCCAAAAAAGTGCGCCGAAGCCAAATCCCAAATCGTAGGATCAGTGAGGTCCATGCACGATCCCCCTAGCGCATACTCGGCCGTCCCATCCATCAGCGGCGCCGTCAGTCGCGCCAGCCAATCCGGCGCGTAGGTACACCCCGCATCGGCGCACGCAATCAGCTCCGACCCCGCAGCCTCAATCGCCACGTTCCGCCCCCGCGCAATCGGCCCCAGGCAGTTCTTCAGATTGCAGGATTCATCCCGAATCGCCCTCAGCCGGGGATCTTCTCGCGCAGCGTTCTCAAGCCACTCCCAGGTTCCATCCGTCGAGCCGCCGTCCACAATCACCACCTCAGCCGCAGGCGGCGTTTGCGTAAGCAGGCTGGGAACAAGCCGCGCAATATCCTGAACCTCATTCAGGACGGTGGCAACAATGGTAACGGGCAGCATGGGGGAAGTATAGTTGCGCCGGCGGAGTGGCAAAGGCAACGTCACCCCATTCTCCTTGAATTGCGCAAGCCAGCCGGTAAAGCTCGCTAAGGGGATACCTCAACAGGAGTGACGTCGGTTCCTGCCTGCGTAAACGTGAAATGCAAAGTCCAGACGCTGGAAACCGGCTTGCCGTCGACTTGCGCAGGATTGAATTTCCAATTCTGTGCAGATTGCAGCGCCATCTTCGAGAAATACTTGCTGGGCCCAGCTGAATCGAACGAAGCGCTTTCCACATTGCCGGATGGATCAACCGAAAGCCGCACCATCACATCCACCTGGCCGCGAATCGACTGAACAGCGCCCGGCAGCAGATCGGGCATCGCGCGTTGTACCACCGTACCCGCAGTCGCGCCTGGGATTGAACTTTGATTCGCCGGCACCGGAATGCTGGGCGGGGGCGCAGGGGTTGCGCTCGGCGGAGTGGCAATGCTCGTCTGCGGCTGCGGCGTCGGGCTTGCAGGCATCGCCAACTGATTTGCGCTCGGCGATGTTGGCTCCCCATGATGAAAGTGCAAAATCAGCGCCACGAAAAGCGCAATCAGAAAGAACACAACGGCGAAAATTGCCAACCCGCGATGTTTGGCAGGGATCGCAACCGCAACCGGGTCTTCGGCGACAGGCTCGGCCGGTGCCGGCATCGGCGCATTGGGAATCGGCCTCGTGAGAATCGCCTCGGCAACAACCGGCTGTTCAGCAACCGGCTCGTCAACAACAGAAACAGGCGCAGCGGGTTGCAGCCGCGCCTTGATCTCGCTCAAGTTGCATCGCTGCGCCGGGTCCGTCCGAAGGCACTCCCGGGCAATCGTGTTAAAGGGTTCCGGAATGGACGCCGGCACAATTGGCTCGCCCTCAACAGACCGGTCCCACAGGGGATATTGGGTCAGGGCTTCAACCAGCGTCACGCCCAGCGACCAAATGTCGGCGGCGGGCGAGATGGCCTCGCTTGAGATTTCAGGAGCGTTATATACCTGGCGCGCCACGGTGGGACCCACCCGCTGTCCGGCCACATAAAGGCTCCGCGACGAGAGCTTCACCTTGTCTTCGACAACCAGAATATTCTCAGGCTTCAAGTGCCCGTGCACAATGCCTTTGCCGTGAAGGTAAGCCAGTGCATCCACAATCGGAGCCAATGCTTCGCCCGCTTCCGTCGGTGTCAGCGGACGCTGAGGAAGAATCTCGGACAGCATCTCATCGGGATGTTCGGTGGTCGCGTAAATCAAAAAACTGGTGTCGATCGTACATCTGCCACTGTCGATCAGGCGAATCAAATGGGGATGAGAAAGCGGCGCGGCGAGCGCCCACGCAGCAGTCAGTGCTTCCGCATCTTCGGCAACCGCGGGGACAAGCTCGACATCTGATTGCTTCCACGGCAGTCCGTCCAGCTCCGCCAGGAAGACTCCACCGGATTCAGACGGACCCAGCCACTTGAGCAGAGAAAATTTACCGTCGACGACTCGTCCAACCCAATCGGCACCAATTGACCCTGAACTCATAGCGCCTTCATTCTATAAGAGCTTGGAGCCCTTGCCTGAAATTGCCACCCACCTCGATGAAATTGAGGACCTTGCCAGGAGGGCCGGCGCATCAGAATTTGGGATGGAAAGGGACGCTGGGCGCGAAATGGAAGCGGAGCCAAGGGGATCTTTTCAGGCTCCGCGTAAGGTTAATTACCAGCCACTGTGATCATGCGCCTCGTCTTTACCGCCTTCAATCCCACAACGGGGGGATCATCCTTCCCATTTCAATGGAGCGATATCACCCAAGTCGGAATCCATTGACCTGAATCCCGATTAACGATAGAATCAGAGAGTTTGGCGATGCACCTCTTTGAGGCTGCGGGGTTGGGCCGGGCTGACCGCTTGGAACTTTGGCGTGGTTTTTGCCCGCTTACCCGTGACAGTCACTCTCTGTATGCGCCCCAATGAAGTTCTGATATTGAATGCGCCTTCGTTTTGACCGGAGCGCTGGAGGATTTGTTATGTACGCAGTGATTCGCACCGGTGGAAAGCAGTACCGGGTCGCTCCAGGCGACGTGGTGAAGATTGAGAGTGTCATTTCTGAGGACAAGACCGTGGAATTCAGCGATGTGCTGGCGTTCTCGGCCGATGCTGGAACCGTGGCCAAGCCGGCTACCGCGAAAGTCACTGCGGAAGTGCTGGGCGAAGGACGTGGCAGCAAGATTCTGGTCTTCCACCTCAAGCGGAAGAAGCAATACAAAAAGCTGCAGGGACACCGGCAGAATTTTACCGAAGTGCGCATCAAGGCCATCGAGGCCGACGGCGTCACCTACACCGCGGCGAGCTAAACGGACGCTGTTAGACTTCAGCTTCAGCTTGTGGGTTGCGGGAGCCAGGAAATATCGCCCCAATGGGCAGAACTGAAAGCTGACAGCTGATAGCTGGAAGCTGATTTCGAGAAGGGAACAGGACAATGGCACATAAGAAGGGTGGAGGCAGCTCCACAAACGGACGTGACTCGAATGCACAGCGGCTGGGCGTCAAGGCCTTCGGCGGCGAATTGGTTACCGGCGGCACCATCATCATCCGTCAGCGCGGCACGCGGATCAAGCCAGGCGTCAACGTGGGAATCGGCTCGGACGACACCCTGTTTGCCAAGGTTTCCGGTCGCGTCAAGTTTCAAGACCGCGGCGAGCGCGGGCGCTTCGCTTCCATCGAACCCCTCGCAGCCGAATAATAAAGATCAATTCTGATCCACAATCAAAAGGGGCTACGGCATCGCCGTAGCCCCTTCGCGCGTTTTCTTACAACTAATCACTGACAACTGCCTTTACGATTCCGATTCCTTACCCTTGAGATTCCGGTTCAGTACCTTCTCCACCACGCGCTCCACGTCCGTGAGGAAGAAGCTGTTCGCAGGCTGCTGCACAGCCACCTGCGTTCCAGAGTGGCCCAGGGCGGACGCGATCTCGTTCCACCTGTAGATGGTCGAGTTGATGGGCAGAACCACCGGCTTGCGGACCGGCTCTGGCAGTGCGCAGTAGACCACCCACATTCCGAGCGCAAGCAGAATCACTGACTCGTATACAAATTGCTCAGGCGCGGTCAGCTTGGTGAGCTTCGAGCCCACCAGCGATTGAACGAAATCGTTCGTTGACATAACGCCAAAGCCCAGGGAAATCCCGAATGCCATGTCCCGCACTGGTAGCCGCAACGCGTTCATGCTCAGGCAGAGGAAAGCCAGCAGGCACAACTCAAGAATGCTCACCGAACGCATAAGCCCGTAAGCAACGTCGGCCAGGGCCAACATGCCGCGGTGCGAAAAAGAGACGGTAGAGAAGCTCACCAGGACAGAAGCTACCGCTGCCCACCGAAATACCACGATCCCGAATTTCATCAGTCCGGAAAACGCGGAAAGCGCAGAGCGGAACACTTCCATGCAAATCAGGAACAGAATCACCGCACTGGCAATGTAATTTCCCCAAAAGCCGAAAAAATAGACCGGGAAGTAGTTGCGGCCCCAAGGTTGGGAATAAACCCAGTAGGCGCCAAGAAGAGCCGGCGTGGAAATCAGGCGCAGGGCCAGATACATCCCCATTGCGGGAAAACGGCCGTTCAGCTTCTTTTTCCAGAATAGGAAGGCGAGCACAGCCCAGAGTGCGAATTCAACCACATTCATTAGCGACATTGCGGACTGTGGGGACATAGAGGGCCTTACCATCCTAAGGGTCTTCTTAGGATAGCGCGTAGTTAGCCTCTACTCAACAAAAAAGGAAGGAATTGCATGGCACTTCAGCGCCATTACCTAAGTTCTTACTTGAGGGGGCCGCTGCCATCCGGAGGTGGGCAGCCGGGTATGCCAGGGCCGCAGCCCGGGACCGGCAGTTCTGAGGTGGCCGACTGGTGGCTCGCAATCACGTGGGTCGTCGAGGAGGAAGAGACCGAGGCAGCAGCAACGCCAGCGAAAACAATCGAGAGCGCGAAAATTCGAATTGCGAGTTTCATCTTTGGTAACCTTTCTGGATTTTAATGGACGGGAAATAAATCTCCCTACAACTAAAGAGGGTAGTAGAGATTTACGGCTAAGTCCAGCTTTTTCATCCCCGTTGTTGCGGTGTTCCCAGTCGATTACCAGGGTAATCATCCCCGGAAGGTAATCTTGGGCAAGTTACCCATTTTCTTCACCTCTTTACCGCCTGTTTTGCACCCCTTCCTCATGGTAAAATTGGGTCAGATACAACTCGCGCAAAGCCCCTGTCTTTCAAGCGGTTACTCCCTGATTTCCACCCCTGATTTTGTCAACGGGGAACCGCCCGTCTGGTGCTTGAAAGCGAAAGGAATGCGAACAATCCTATGGCGACAAAACCCATCGCGGAAACACCCTCTGACATCGCCCTCCCCGGCAACGGAAAAAATGCCAGCTACACCGGCGAAAACATTACCGTGCTCGAAGGTATGGAACACGTTCGCCTCCGCCCCGCCATGTACATTGGCTCGACAGGCGAGATGGGGCTGCACCACCTGGTCTACGAAGTCGTCGACAATTCGGTCGACGAGGCGCTCGCGGGATACGCCACCAGGATTGACGTCATCATCCACGTCGACAACTCCATCACCGTCATCGATGACGGCCGCGGCATCCCCGTGGACATGAAGACCCTCGCCGGCGGCGAAGTCATGCCCGCCGTCCAGGTCGTCCTCACCAAGCTCAACGCTGGCGGCAAATTCGATGCTTCCAACTACAAGGTTTCCGGCGGCCTCCACGGCGTGGGCGTAAGCTGCGTCAATGCACTCTCGCAGGAGTTGAATGTCGAAATCTGGCGCGATGGCCACACCTGGGAGATGGACTTCAGTTGCGGTGCTCCTACCAGCGAACTGCGCCAGGCCGGCACCAGCAAGCGGCTCGGCACCAAGGTCCACTTCCTTCCTGACAAGACCATCTTCACCGCCACCGAGTACAACTTCGACACCCTCTCCCAGCGCCTGCGCGAGCTCGCCTTCCTCAACAAGGGCCTCGAAATCACTCTCACCGACGAGCGCACCGCCGATCCCAAAACCGGCGAAGCCCGCCGCGCCGAGTTCAAATACGCCGGTGGTATCGCCGAATTCGTCAAGCATCTCAACCGCGGCAAGCAAGTCCTGCATGAGAAGCCCATTGTCATGGAGGCTGCGCGCGACGGCGTCGAAATCGAAATCGCCCTCCAGTACAACGACAGCTACTCCGAGAGCGTCTTCAGCTTTGCCAACAACATCAATACGGTTGACGGCGGCACGCATCTCTCCGGCTTCCGCACCGCGCTGACCCGCACCGTCAATGCCATCGGCCAGCAGCTCGGCCTGTTCAAAGACATGAAGGAAAACCTCAGCGGCGACGACGTCCGCGAGGGCCTGGTTGCCGTCGTCTCTGTCAAACTGCCCCAGCCGCAGTTTGAAGGCCAGACCAAGGGCAAGCTCAACTCCGACATCGCCGGCACCGTGCAGGCCTTCGTCAACGACCGCCTCGGCGGCTTTCTCGAGCAGAACCAGCCCGTAGCCAAGAAGATCATCAACAAGGCGATTGAAGCCGCGCGCGCCCGTGAAGCCGCCCGCAAAGCACGCGACCTCACCCGCCGCAAAGGCGCACTCGACGGCGGCGGCCTTCCCGGCAAACTCGCCGACTGCTCCGAACGCAATCCCGACCGCTGTGAACTCTACCTCGTCGAGGGCGAATCCGCAGGCGGCACCGCCAAGCAGGGCCGCGACCGCCGCTTCCAGGCCATCCTCCCCCTCAAAGGCAAAATCCTCAACGTCGAAAAAGCTCGCTACGACAAGATGCTCGGCCACGAGGAAATCCGCGCCATGATCACCGCGCTCGGCTGCGGCATCGGCAAAGACGACTTCGACGCCACCAAGATCCGCTACGGCAAAATCATCCTCATGACCGACGCCGACGTCGACGGCTCCCACATCCGCACCCTGCTCCTCACCTTCTTCTTCCGCCACATGACGGAGCTCATCAAGCGCGACAACATCTACATCGCTCAGCCGCCCCTCTACAAAATCAAGAAGGGCCGCTTCGAGCAGTACATCAAGGATGATCGCGAGTTCGTCAAAGTCATGGTCAAGCGCGCCTCTGAAGGTATGGTCGTTCGCCACGGAGAAGCCGCAAGCCGCATTGAAGGCGCCGACCTCACCCGCTTCATGGGCACCCTCAATGAGTACCTCAGCTTCGTCGAAAAGGTCGACAAGCGCATCCGCAATGAGAAGCTGACCGAGCTCCTCGCCCGCGCCGAGCTAGTCCACCGCGCCGACTTCGCCTCGAAAAACGAGAGCGAGATCCCGCCCAAACTCGCCGCCCTCTATGAAGAACTGAATGACCGTTCCGCCGAGTTCGAGTTCAAGTCCCTCAGCGCTCCAGTTGAAGACGACGAGCACCACACCTGGTCCGTCTGCTTCACCGATTCTCAAGGTGCGGGCCGCTGCATCGATTGGAACCTCGCCTCCAGCCCCGAGTTCCGCCAGATGATGTCCAAGTACTCCCTCATCAAGGAATTCCTCGAGCCCCCATTCCTCATCGAGTTCGCCGCCAAGCCCGGAACCGCCGAAGCCGCCAATGACGCCGCCGTTGCCGACCCAGCCGCAGAAGACGCGCCTGCCGAAGCCTCCACCGAGAGCGCTGAAGTGCAGGCCGAAGCCAAGCAAGCCCGCCGCGCTGCCCGTGCCTTGCGCGAGCCCGTTGAAAAGCAGACCGCCCGCGAACTGTTCACCTACATCGTGGAGCAGGGCAAGAAGGACTACTCAGTCCAGCGCTACAAGGGCCTGGGAGAAATGACCGCCACCCAGCTCTGGGAAACCACCATGGATCCCGAACATCGCACCTTGCTTCAGGTCAAGCTCGAAGACATTGCCGAAACCGAAACCATCTTCACCACCCTCATGGGCGAAGACGTTGAAGCCCGCCGCAAGTTCATCGAAGACAACGCGCTCGACGTAAAGAACCTCGACATCTAGGCAACCCGCATGGCGCAGTGTTGTTCCATCAGGTTTTGTTGGAGCCTTTACCGCACATGGCCGCCAGCCTCACTTTTATGATTGGCGCGTGCTGCTGATTTGGCGTAGAGTGTCGCAATGCTTCTCCCCGAGGGCGATCTTCATCGAGCTTTTGAGCAGGGGGAGTTTTTTCCCTGCTTCCAGCCCCTTTTCGAACTTCGGACCCGCCAGGTGGCAGGCTTTGAAGTGCTCGCTCGATGGAATCACGGCAAGCTCGGCGCCATCCCTCCTGATGTTTTCATCCCGCAGATTGAAAAACACGGCCTCATCGATCAGTTGACGCAGTCCATGTTGCAGAAGGCCTTCGCGGCCAGCCCACTTCTTCCGGCGCACATGACACTGGCCATCAATCTTTCGCCCATGCAGTTGCTGGATGCCGGCTTGGCGACAAAACTCGAAGCCGCCTCGGTAAAGAGCGGTTTCTCGCTTAAGCGCCTCACGTTGGAGATCACAGAAAGCGCACTTGTCGATGATCTCCCTCTCGCCACGTCCGTTGCCCGCGATCTGAAGGATCTAGGATGTCGCTTGGCCCTCGACGATTTCGGAACCGGCTATTCCAGCCTGAAACACCTTAACGCGCTGCCCTTTGATGAACTGAAAGTCGATCGCAGCTTTGTTGGTTCCATGACGGAAAAGCGCGACAGCAGAAAGATAGTTGCCGCCGTCCTGGGCCTGGGGCAAAGCCTGGGATTGATGACCGTGGCCGAAGGGGTTGAAACTCAGGAGCAGGCAAATATGCTCTTCTGGCTCGGATGCGATTTGGGACAAGGCTGGCTTTATGGTCGACCTGCTCCGGCTGAAAACCTGACCCGCATCGTATCTGAGGCGCTGATTGACAACTCCTTCGTCGCGTCTCCGTTCGATCACGACCCCGGCATCAGTCTGGAGGCAATGCCCACGCAGCGCTTTGCACAGTTGCAGGCCATCTACGACGGAGCTCCGGTCGGCTTGTGCCTGCTCGACCGCAAAATGCGCTATGTGAGTCTCAACAAACGTCTCGCTGAGTTAAACGGTGTTCCCGCTACAGCCCACATCGGCAGAACGGTCGCGGAAGTCATCCCCCACGTTGCTCCGGTGGTTGAGTCTTTCATTCAACGCGCGCTTGCCGGCGACGCCGTTGACGGCGTGGAGTTCAAGCGCTCGGTTGCCATCGGAGGTGAAGAGGATTTGGCGCTCATGGCGTCGTATCACCCGGTGCGCGATGAGGCGGGAGAAGTGGTTGGAGTTTCCGTTGCTCTGATGGATGTTTCCGAGTTCAAGCGGGCGGAAGCTGCGTTGCGTGAGAGCGAGAGCCACTATCGGCACATGGTGCAATTAAACCCCCATGTACCGTGGGTCCTCGACGCAAAAGGCGAAGTGATTGAGGCCAGCCCGCGCTGGCAGAGTCTCACCGGCCAGACCTTGGAGGAGACACTTGGAAACGGCTGGTTGAAAGTCCTCCATCCAGACGACGTCGAGCGAACCCTCGATGCGATTCGCGCTATCTTGCGCACCGGCGACCCCATCGATGTGAAATATCGGGTCCGGCGGACTGGGGGAGAGTGGGTTTGGCTGCGTTCGCGCGGCGCTCCACGGTTCGGGCCCTCCGACGAGATCGTCTGCATCTATGGCGTCGTAGAGGAGATTCACGAACAAAAACAGTTCGCAGACGAGCTTGAGGATTGCCATATCCAATTGCGGGCAGCGGTCAATGCCATTCCGGAGGGAATCCTGCTGGTGGATTCACGGGACGGTTGCATCTTCATGGTCAATGTCGCTGCAGCGGAAATCTTCGGCAGCGCCGTTTTTCCTGGGCAAAAGCTCACCGAATTTACCCGCCTGCCCATAGTCGGCGCGGACGGAAAGCCCCTGCGGCCCAACCAGTTTCCCCTTGTTCGCGCGGCGCTTCAAGGTGAATCAACCGAAGAGATGCAAGTCACTTTCCAAGAGCCATCGGGGATCCGGACTTCACTTTCCGTCACCGGCAAACCCATCCGTTCCAACAACGGACAACTGATCGGCGGCCTGGTTATGGTCCGAAGGCTGGCCGTGGAAGCCTGACCCCGAAGCGAAATACCGAAGAATGCCCAGCGTCCCGTCCATCGGCCATCGAGTCATGCGACCCCCAATCTGAATCTTTTCGGCCCCCAAAACCTTCGTTCCCCTCTGGTATTGCCCTCGCCTCTGCGGTACAGTAGACGGCGATGAAGCCTGACAATCCTGCCGGACTTGAAGCCCAGGTGCGCGAGCTTACCACGCGTGTGTGGCGGCTTGAAGCAACCCTGCATCAACACGGCATCGTACTCGGGGACGAACCTGCCCACCTTGCCGCGGACCCGCCTGTCAGCGGCACGCCCACTCCGCAGGCACCCGCCCCGCAATCCGCATCCTGGGCCGCCGAAGTCCAAAAAATCGCCCAACTTCGCCAGCAGCCCGCGCCGCCCCCTCAAACCGCCGCAGCCAACCCAACCCAGGTCCCGCCACAAACCTACGCACCCATCGCGGAACCGCAAGGCCGAATCCCATCCTTTGGATACGCCCTGCCATCCGCCAATGCGCACGCGCTAGACCAGGCCGCCACCCAATCCCTCGAAAGCAGGATCGGCTCGCAGTGGTTCAACCGCATCGGCATCCTCGCCATCCTTATCGCCGTGGCCTGGTTCCTGAAAATGGCCTTCGATAACCATTGGATCGGCCCTCTCGGTCGCGTTTTCATCGGCCTGGTCGCCGGCGCGGGAATCATAGCCTGGTCAGAACTGTTTCACAAAAAAGGCTTCACTGCCTTCGCCTACTCGCTCAAGGCCGTTGGCAGCGGCGTTCTCTATCTCTCGCTATGGGCATCGTTCTCCGTCTTCCATCTTGTCCCCGCCAGCGTAGCATTCGGCGCAATGATTCTGGTCACCGCCTTCAACGGTTTCATGGCCTGGATCCAGGACGCGGAACTGCTCGCCCTCTATGCCATCGCAGGCGGCCTCGGCACGCCTCTTCTGCTATCCACTGGAGAAAACCACGAAGTCACACTCTTCAGCTATCTGCTCATTCTCGACATCGCCGTGCTTGTTCTCGCCGCCCTCAAGCCATGGTCCCGCCTGCTCTTTGGGGCCTTCGTCGGTACGGTAGTCTTCGTCATCGGCTGGTGGGTTACGTTTTACTCCGACTCCGCATTCGGCATCACGGCCTTCTTCGTTGGTTGTTTCTTCCTCATGTTTGCCTTCGCGCCCCACCTCGTGCGCGTCAAAGCCGACAACGGCGCGACTCTCTCTGCCTGGGACGCCCTCGCCGGCGTGCTCATGCCTCTGGCCAATGCAGCATTCGGATTCATCGCCTTCTACGCCTTGTTCGATGGCAGGGACGCGGGCTGGGCAGACCCATGGCTCGCTGTCCTGTTTGCGGCCTTCTACCTGGCGTTGTTGCAGATCCCAGCCACCGGTAAACTCCGTCCCGCCGGACCAGTTCTCTCCGGCTTGCATCTCACTCTCGCCGTCGTGTTTCTCACCCTCGCCATTCCCCTCAAAGCCAAAGGACACTGGCTTACAGTCGGCTGGCTTGCGGAAGGTGCTGCTCTCTTATGGGGAGCGGCTCGTTTAAAGTCGCTGCTCCTGCGCGTACATTCCATCGGCTGCCTGATCCTCGGACTCGGGGCGTTGCTGATTACGGAACCACCGGCGTTCCCCACGCCATTCTTCAATGCACAGTTCGGAGCCTACTGCGTGGGAATCGCGGCCTTCGCATTCGCCTGCTGGATTGCACACACTGCGCATATCCAGGAAGAGGCCGAGCAAAAAGGCGGTTGGGCGCTCTTGGCTCTCTTAACCGGCCTGGTCGTCAGCGGCCTCATCCTTCTTTCCGTCGGCCTTGAGATCCATCACTACTGGAGCATGCCCCACGGTTTCCGATCCATGAGCGATCGCATGTATGAGCAGTTCAGCTACTCGGCCTGGTTCATGTCCTACGGCGCAATCCTGCTCGCCGTCGGCTTCTCTCGGCGTTCAGCCTATCTGCGCTGGCAGGCGTTGGTACTACTTGCCGTCTCCATTGCCAAAGTCTTCCTGGTCGACGTCAGCGAACTCGCCGAGGGCTATCGGATCCTCAGCTTTCTCGGCCTCGGCGCCCTTCTGCTCGGCGTCAGTTACGTCTATCAGCGCGACTGGCTCAATCTCCGCAATCCAGAAAGGCGGGATTCGTGAAGCTCGTTGCGGCGGCCCTTCTGCTCGCTGTGGCCACCGCATCGCCGGAGATCCGCTATTTCAAAACCACCCGCTCGCTCGCCGGGATTCCCGCGCAGGGCGGCCAAAGCTGCCTGCTGCTCGATGCAGGACTCTTCGCTCATGC
>Ga0302194_10000424_pt1 | contig 27554 bp, 24 predicted proteins | sample II_Bog_N1_1_FD_200227 | JGI IMG/M metagenome (GOLD analysis project Ga0302194, IMG submission 200227) | Peat permafrost microbial communities from Stordalen Mire near Abisko, Sweden - II_Bog_N1_1 | ecosystem: Environmental > Terrestrial > Soil > Wetlands > Peat | place: Sweden: Abisko...
TATGTGGGCGCGACGCAGATGCTGGCGGCGATTGCGCATCCACCGCACCTGGCGGGGATTTGCCCGATTGTGACGGCCAGCAATTATCACGAGAACTGGACTTACCAGGGTGGGGCGTTTGAGCAGTGGTTTAACGAGAGCTGGACGTCAGGGCTGGCGCAGGACACGTTCAACAGGAAGATCAAGGACGAATCGAATGCGCTGGTGGGGGATCAAGTTCTGCCGCTGAATAAGTATCCGGTGTTTAATATGCGCGCGCCGCATGATGGAGCGGAACTGACGCAGGCGGTGGCTCCTTATTTCGGCGACTGGCTGGCGCATCCGCTGTATGACGATTATTGGAAGCAGTGGTCGATTGAGGAGAATTTTCAGAATATACAGGTTCCTGCGCTGACGATTGCGGCGTGGTACGACATTTTTCAGGGCGGGTCGCTGCGGAATTACATGGGGCTGAAGGCGCGGGGAGGGAGCGAGGCGGCGCGGAATGGGCAACACCTGATTGTGGCGATCGGTGGGCACTCGGGATGGGGACGGACGGTGGGGCAGGTGGACTTTGGGCCGGATGCGCCGTTTGATGAGAACGAAGTGATCGTGGAGTGGTACGAGTATTTGTTTTTGGGGAAGCAGAATGAGTTTGCTAACGGGAAGCCCGTGAAGATTTTTGTAATGGGGAAGAATGCGTGGCGGTATGAGGATGAGTGGCCGTTGAAGCGGGCTAAGGAGTCCTATCTCTCTCTGCATTCCTGGGGCGGAAAGGCGAACTCGGTTGCCGGGGATGGGATGCTTTCTGCAGGTAAGCAACTTCCGGACAACGACCCGCCTGACACTTATGTCTATGATCCGGCGAATCCGGTTCCTACGGTGGGGGGGCCGCTTTGCTGTGATCCTCAGCATTTGCCGGGCGGGCCGCGGGATCAGCGCGAGGTTGAAAAGCGGGCTGACGTGCTGGTGTATTCTACGCCGCCGCTGGAACAGGATTTGGAAGTGACGGGGCCGGTGACGTTGGATTTGTTTGCGAGCACGTCGGCTGCGGATACTGACTTTACCGGGAAGCTGGTGGATGTTGCGCCGGATGGGACAGCAATTAATTTGACGGAGGGGATTTTGCGGGCGCGGTATCGGGAGTCGACCGAAAACCCGCCGAAGCCGATTACGCCAGGGCAGATTTACGAATACAAGATTGATTTGTGGTCGACTAGCAACGTGTTTTTGAAGGGGCACAGGATTCGGCTGGAGGTGAGTAGCTCGAATTTTCCGCGGTTTGATCGGAACTTGAATACGGGGAAGGATGCGGCTACGAGCGCGGAGATGGTGAAGGCGACGAATACTGTTTATCACGATGCGCAGCATCCGAGCGCGCTGATTTTGCCGGTGGTGGGGAAGTAACGAGTTCGATGAGTTCCGGCTAGCCTTACAAATGACAACCACAAACAGTAAAGTTCAAGTCGAGCGAATTCTTTCGCTTCCAGAAACAATCTGGATCGATGCCGAGGAATCCTCGCCTGGGATTCAGGCAGCGACCCATCAATCCGGGACTTTTTGGGTCTTGGGGAGGCAGGTCCTTCTTCGATCGAACGACGGCCTCAACTGGCAGGACGCGTCCCACAATCTCCGAGATGAAGGTAGTTTCTGCGTTGTCTCGATTGCTCACGAACCAGCGTGCACGAAGATATTTGCAAGAAGCAGGAATGGGCTGAGGTGTTACCGCTGGGACGAATGGGATCGTGCCTGGAAGCCGCTCTTTTCCGTGAATACGTCTTCTCCTGGAGTATTCGCCGCCTGGACAGATGACGGCTTAATCACGATTGCAAGCGAAAGTCCAAGCACTGCAGTCGAATGTAGAAACGGTGATCTCTCGAAATCAGCGAGATGGCGAACGATTCTTCTCGGTAACGCGATTCATGTGCAATTAGCCTCTTCAGGAATCGGGCTTTGCGCATTGTGGGGAACGTCCGAATCGCCTCATGAATCTGACCGAGGGCCATCCGCGGCCTATTCTACGAGTGATTTCGGCCGGAGTTGGCGTCGGATCGCCGAGTTTGACACAACCATGTTGCTTGTTGGCACAGCCATCAACCACAACAGCGCGATCGTTGGCGGGACCTCGGGGCTGATTGCCTCAGTCGCAAATGACAAACTGCGGGAAGTCTGGATCGAACAAGGTGGAGATATTGTTGCAATCGACGCGAACGGGACAACTCAAATCGCGGTGATCGAATCCGAAGACCAGCCCGCAGTTCAAGGTTTACTGCTTCGACAGGGGGATGGGACGTGGGTACGATATGAGGCTAACTTCGAGAGACGCGTCGAATGCATGAAATTGACTTGTTTAGGAGAGTGTATTGTCTGCACGTCGAATGAGATCTACCGCTGCAAATTCAATTTGGATGAGTTGGAAACTAGGCTGACTACTTAGCTACCAGACTTGCCACAAGTTCTTTCGCGGAGCGGCGGCCCATGCGAATGCAGTCGGGAATGCCGATGCCTTCGTAGGCGTTGCCGGCGAGGCGGAGGCCGGGGAGGGTTCTGACGCGGGCGGTAATCTGCTCCATCCGCTGCTGGTGGCCCACGGCATATTGAGCCATGGCGCGACGCCAGCGGGAAACCTGGACATACTCCGGTTCGACGAGGGGGCCGAGGACTTTGTCGCCAAGAATCTCGCGGAGTTCGCGGCGGACTGTGGCGATGAGCACCTCGTCCGGCTCGGAGAGCAGGTCTTCATTCTTGACGCCGCCGAGGAAGGCGCGCAGGATGGCTTTGCCGGGTTGGGTGCGACCGAGGAACTTGCGATGGACGAAGGTGCAGGCAAGCATGGCACGGCCTTCGCTGGCGGGAACGAGAAAGCCGAAGCCGTCGGGGAGCGCGCCGAGCTGGCTTTCGTCATACACAAGGTTCAGGGTGATGGACGATGAGTAGGGAATGGCGCCGAGGTTTTCGGCGAGCACGGTGTCGACAGAGCTTAGGAGGGCGGCGGCTGCCCAGGCAGGTGAAGCGATGATGACAGAGTCATACCGCAGCGTGGTATCGGCCGTGGATACTTTCCAGTCGCTTCCGGAGCGGGTGAGGGCGGTTACGGGTGTGTTGAGACGCAGGCTGGCTGGTTGAAGCCGGGCGACGATGGCATCGACGAACTGCTGCATGCCTCCGCGCAGAGAAGTGAAGATGGAGCGAGGTTGGCGCGGTTTGCCGTTGGCGGCTGCGGGGCTGGTTCCGTTTTCGTGCGCGGCAGTCTGCATGGCTGTGCGCATCTTTTTGTGGGCGGCGAGCATGCCGCGGGTGAGGGAGCCGTACTCGCTCTCCATCTCCACGAGCTTGGGAAGGACGGTACGGGCGCTGAGCTGGGTTGCGTCGCCACCATAGATGCCGCTGAGGAGTGGGTCGGCGAGGCGGTCTACAGCCTCTTTGCCGAAGTGGCGCTCGACGAGGGCGGCGACGGACTCATCCGCATCGCCATGGGGGCGGGGGGGGTGGAGGAGTTCGAGGCCCATACGGATTTTGGTGGGAATGCTGAAGAGGCGCGTGAGGGCGGTGGGAATGAGCTTGGTGGGAATGAGGAACATGAGGCCGTCTGGCAGGGCGACGAGGCGGTTTTTAACGACAATGTAGGTTTTGCGGGCTACGTCGTTCGATGGGAGTAGTTGGTCGCCGAGGCCGAGTTCGCGGCACAGCTCCGCAGCGGCCGGTTTCTCGCTCAGGAATGAGTCCGGGCCGCGTTCGAGGACGGAGCCGTTGACAGTTTCAGAGCCAAGAGAGCCGCCGAGGCGGTCGCCGGCTTCAAACAGCGTGTATTCAAGCTGAGAGCCGGACTTGCGCGCCTGTTCGAGTTCGTAGGCTGCGGCCAGCCCGGCAATGCCTCCGCCAATGATTGCTATCCGCATGGATCGACCTCACCCTCATCTTAGTTCAGCGGCGCCGGTCCGAAGCGGAGGGGAATCGGCACGCGACTGAATAAGCGACTAATTCATTCTTAGGATCAACCCGTGGCGTATAAGTTTCTGGTGATTCAGATCACACTATTTGGCTGAACCAAAAGCAGCAGACCCTGCATTTCCATGCGCTTATAATCGCCTGTTATCTCCGATTTCGATCCCAGGGCGTTTGTTCCCTTTTTCCGCCCATTTACTGCCTGAAACAGGAGGCCCAGAATGACCGCCGAACTGATTCATCGTCTTCATTTCGCGTTTACGATTACGTTCCATTATCTGTTTCCGCAACTCACGATGGGGTTGGCGCTGCTGATTGTGGTGCTGAAGTCGGTTGCGCTGAAAACTGGCAACGAAACGTGGGACCGGGCGGCGCGCTTCTGGGGGCATATTTTCGGCATCAATTTTGTTTTTGGGGTGGTGACCGGGATTCCGATGGAGTTTGAATTCGGGACCAACTGGGCGCGATTCTCGCAGCTTTCTGGTGGGGTGATTGGCCAGCCGCTGGCAATGGAAGGGGTTTTCAGCTTCTTTCTGGAGTCGGCTTTTCTGGGGCTGTTTCTGTATGGGGAGAAGCGGATATCGAAGCTGGCGCATTGGTTCTCGGCGGTGATGGTGTTTGTGGGTTCGTGGATCTCGGGGTTTTTCATCATTGTGACCGATGCGTGGATGCAACACCCGGTGGCGTATGACCGGTTGCCGAACGGGCAGTTTGAGGTGCTGAGCTTCTGGCAGTTGCTGATGAATCCGTGGGGGCTGCTGCAGTACATGCACAACATGACAGGCGCGGTGGTGACCGGATCGTTTGTGATGAGCGCGGTGGGCGCGTTCTATCTGCTGGAGGGACGGCGGGCGCGGTACGCACACATTTTTCTGAAGGTGGGCGTGATTGCGGGAGTGATTTCGTCTGTCGCGATTATTTTTCCGACGGGGGACATGGCGGGGAAATATGTGGCGCGGGAGCAGCCTGCGGCGATTGCGGCGATGGAGGGATTGTTTCATGGCGGAACGGGCGCGGGCATGGTGCTGATGGGGCAGCCGAACGAGGAGACGGGCGAGATCGACAATCCCATTGTGGTGAACGACATGCTCAGCTTTCTGATCTATGGGACGACCAAGGCAGAGGTGAAGGGCCTTGATCAGATTCCGCATGACCAGTGGCCGACGGCGCTGCCATTGCTGTTCTACGCGTACCACATCATGGCTGGGCTGGGGACGTGGTTTGTGCTGCTGATGCTGGTGTGCGCGTTTCTGTTGTGGCGCAGGAAGTTGTATACCGCGCGCTGGGCGCTGTGGGCGCTGCTGTTGAGTTTTCCGCTGCCTTATATTGCAAACACCGCCGGCTGGATGACCGCTGAGCTGGGGCGGCAGCCTTGGTTGATTTATGGGTTGATGCGGACGAGCGAAGGGTATTCGAATACTGTTTCCGCGAGCAATGGACTGTTTACGCTGCTGGGGTTTATGGGGCTGTATCTGCTGCTGGGGATATTGTTCACAGTGCTTATCTATCGTGAGATCAGTGCTGGACCTGAGGGGAAACCGCACGATGCGCAGGTTGTAGCCGCTGACTGAGAGAGCTTGATTTGAGAGGGATAGGAAACTGGCGATGATGGGATTTCTCTGGTTCTGGCTGGTTGCGGTGATGATTGTGGGCTACGTGGTTTTGGACGGGTTCGACCTGGGCGTGGGCGTGTTGCACCTGTTTCTTTGCCGCACCGAAGAGGACCGCCGGACCACGCTGGCCAGCATTGGGCCGGTGTGGGATGGAAATGAGGTTTGGCTGCTGGCCGCGGGAGGAACGCTCTATTTCGCCTTTCCGCTGTTGTATGCTTCGGCGTTCAGCGGGTTTTATCTGCCGCTGATGATGGTGCTGTGGCTTTTGATTCTGCGCGGGATCAGCATCGAGCTTCGGAATCATATTGAGGTGGGCGTGTGGCGGGCGCTGCTTGATGGGGTGTTTGGGCTGTCGAGTGCGGCGCTGATTATTTTTTTCGGCGCGGCGCTGGCCAATGTTCTGCGCGGGGTTCCGCTGCAGGCTGACGGCTACTTTTTTCTGCCCCTTTGGACGGACTGGAAGCCGGGGCCGCATCCGGGGATTCTGGACTGGTATACGGTGATTGGCGGGCTGGTGGCGCTGGTTGCCCTCACGCTGCACGGGGCGCTGTGGCTCAGTTTGAAGACTTCAGGCGAACTGGCAGGCCGTGCTCGTCGAATTGTGAACCCGCTTTGCATACAGTTGGTGGCGATTACCGTGATCAGCCTGGGCGCGACGATTGCCGTGCGGCCGGTCAGTTTGGATAACTACTTCAACTATCCGTTCACATTTGTTGTGCCTGTGGGAGTGATTGCTTCGCTGGGTGGCATTTGGCTTCTTAATCGCAAAGGGCAGCCATTGCGGGCCTTCTTGTCCTCCTGCACATATCTGTTCTTCATGCTGGCGGGGGGGTGCTGGGGACTTTACCCAACGCTGCTGCCGGCTACGACCGGGGCGGACCGCGACATTACGCTGACGAGGGCTATCTCCGGTCCGCACACGCTGGCGGTGGGTTTAGCGTGGTGGGGTTTTGGCATGGCGCTGGCGGTGGGGTACATGGTGTTTGTCTACGGCACATTTCGCGGGAAGGTGGACCTGGCAGACGCCAGCCACTGACGAGAGCCGGAATTGGCCTTCGGTTGCAGGCGCGAATCTATTTCAAAAACGTAATCATGGGCGATAGAATTCGAGGGAATCTTGCCGAAAGGTGGAGACTCTCATTCAAAACCCCAATCTGAAGATCATGGATGCGGGCTATCGACGGATAGACTCGATCGACTTTGTCCGCGGCCTTGCCATGGTGGTGATGGCGCTGGACCATACGCGCGATTTCATTTGCAATATTCCGTTTGAGCCGGAAGACATCAGCAAAACGTGGATGTTCTATTTCCTGGTTCGCTGGGTGACGCATTTTTTGCGCGCCAGCGTTTTTTCTCCTAGCGGGGGTGGGGGCCTATCTTTATGGGCGGAGACACTCGCGGCCCGAGCTGGCGAAGTTTCTGGTGACGCGCGGCGCCTGGCTGGTGGTGCTTGAGTTTACGTTGATCGGGTTCGCGTGGACGTTTCATCCCGGCTGGGGAATGTTTGGCGTCATCTGCTGCCTTGGTTTTTCGATGATACTGCTGGCGGCATTTATCTATTTGCCGCGGTTCGTGGTGATGGCCATCGCGGTTGTTGTGATTGCGACGCATGATTTATTCGACGGGTTGAAGCCCGCTGCTTTCCATGCGGGCCAATGGCTGTTGTTTGTGCTGCACCGGACGGGACGGGCGCATATTGGGGAGGTCTCACTATTCGTCTTGTTTCCGCTGATTCCGTGGTGCGCGGTGACGCTGCTGGGATACAGCATGGGCTCGCTTTTCGAAGGTGGCTCGGAACGGGGTCGCCGCATTTTGCTGGGGGCGGGTGCGGGGGCGCTGGTGGTTTTCGGCGTGCTTCGGGCTACGAATATTTATGGAAATCCGGGCGCGGATGTGGCGCACTCGACGCCGGGTGACTGGCATGTTATGCCCACGTTCTCCAAGTCGGTGATTCTGTTTCTTGACGTGGAGAAGTATCCGCCTTCGCTGCAGTATCTCTTAATGACGCTGGGCGTGATTTTGATCCTGCTGGCCCTGGGAGGAGAGAAGTTCTGGGGATGGTTTGGGCGAATCCTGGTGACCTATGGACGGGTTCCGCTGTTCTTTTACATTCTGCAATTGTTCGTGATTCATCTTGCCGCGGGTCTGTTGGGGTATCTGAGCCATCAGCCGGTGAGCTGGCTCTTCCATGGTGGGTTCTTTTTGAATTACCCACCTGATGATCAGCCCTATGGGCAGGGGCTTGGCGTTGTTTGTGCGATGTGGATGGCCGTGGTTGTGCTGCTTTACTGGCCGTGTGCGTGGTTCGCTCGTGTGAAGCGGAGACATCCGGATTCGTTGCTGCGGTTTTTGTAACCTGCAGTCGTTCGGCACGGGGCAAAGGTGCCGTCGCAACCCCGAGCGAGACAGGGCGGTGCCAGAGGCTGCGAGGCGGACCTCAGTTGGCGTAGACGAATAAGGCGGTCGGGCTGCCATTGACCAGGCTGGAAGTGACTCGCACCTGATCGCCTTTGGCGGGCTCAAACTTTTTGCCGTCGACAGCGCCCATCCGGGTTTCAGCCACAGTCTCCGGGGTGAGTTTGAAGACTTCGACATTGCCGGCATCGTCCTTCACCGAGAATGAATGATCCTTGCCGCTGAAGTTGACGACTGTGCCCGCGCTCCTGGTGAATGGTCCGGCACCGATGTCCCGTAACGCGACGGCGGTTCGATCGGCTCCCTCGCCATAGAAGAGGACGATGGCGCTTGTATCTTTTGTGGTGAAGGAAAGGGCCGGCGTTGTCTCGGCGCGAAGTGCCTTGTCGAGTGAGATGTGCACTTTGGGGTCCGTCAAATCATCAAAGCTGCCCTGGGTGCCGTCATCGGTAGTTACGACGATGGTTTTGGCATTGGCGTTGATGACGTTCACGGTTCCAACGAGCGCGTGAATCACTTGTTGAGCGTGTGCGACAACCGAGGCGAACGAAAGACAGGCAATGAGGAGGCTAATCCTCGAAATTGGTCCCAGCATGAATCTGCTCCTGTGTTCAGGAAGGAAATCGAAAAATGCTCGACGTAATTCCAGTGTCCTGATCGGAAAGAATCGTAGCACTTCTCTGCAAGGGCCGTCGTGCCCGCGCGCACTTTGGCTGCGATTGGCTTGTTACAAGGAGCATTTCTGGAATCGGCTCATGAAGTTGTGTAGGGGAAGATCGCGCGGTATTTTTCCTCCTGCAGCTTGAAGCAATCGCAGGAGTGCTTGAATCCCTTGAGGGATGCGATGGTTTCAAGGAGCGTTTTGCGCATGGAGACCGCGCAGCGTTGCATGTCGAGTTCGGAGATCATCGGCACGTCGAGCGGGCGCAGGCCTTCGCCATAGTTCATGACCTGCATCATGGTGGCGAAGTGAATGCCGGCTTGCTTGGCGTAGACGATGTACGTGCCGTCGAGGGTGCAGGTGAGGTCGACGCCCAGGGTCTTGAGCATGCGGATCTCGGCGGGAGTCTCCCAGCGATCGGTGTGAGTTTGCGCGAGGGTGCCACCGTAGTGGACCCGGGCGAAGTGGTTGGTGAGGGCCTGGTCGTATATGGCCCGGCGGAGATCGGGACACAAGACGGGATTCATGCGGGTGCCCCAGCGCTTCCAACTTACGTCCGGCTTGCCTTTAAAGAAGTAAGGGAGGATGGATTGGGGATGATTGGGCTTGAAGTCGATGAAGTCGTCGACGATGGCGGCGTCGGCCAGCGCGTAGTCGGGGTTGACGGCGCCGATGAGGTTGCCATGGAGGACGTTACGGACGCCGAGGGTCATGAGTGTGACCCAGATTTGAATTCCGCGCTGGCCGGGGAACTCCTCGTCGTCAGTCGCAGCAATTTCGCCGCTGCCGGCGTCGCCGTAGCGGGGCAGGTAGTAGAAAGGGACTTCCTTGTAGCGAAGTTTGCGGATCAGCGGGCTTGGGCCGATGGGCGTATCGATGGAGAAGCTCTTTTCGAGCGTGGCCATGGATTCCAGGTCAAGCCATTTCCGATCGCGATTGATGATTGCGAAATCGACTTTTTCACCGTCGGGGGTTGAGGTGGGGACGGAGGGCTGGGCTTGCTGGGCGGTTGCGGAGTCCGGAAGCAAGGAGGCACCGGTGGCGAGCAGGGCTGCTCCCGGGATGCCGAGGACGAGGGCCTCGCGGCGGGTGATGGTTTTGTTGGGTATGTTGGTCGGCATGGGTCCGGGTTCCTGTCTGAATCCGCTCCCTATGAACGGGCTTGTTGGGGGTTATGCTTTCCCGCCCTTGCACCAGCAAAAAAGCGCAAGAACGGGGCACGGTGCTTGATTCGCTAATCCGGCGAGAGTTCATCCCGGTTGTAACTTGCCGAGCTGAGTGATGCAGTTCCGGTTGACAAGTAATTATTTCGCGGATTTCAGACTCACTACACTAGCGGATTACTGACTCAAATTCGGCGAAGCGGCGTTCCAGTTCCCATTGCTCGGCGGCTTTCTCACTGGACTTGAGCAGTGTTGCGCAGGGGGCGGAGGGTTTGCTTGTGGCAGTGATGGGCGCGGCACATGCAGGTTTGCGACCGGTGAATTCGTCGGGGGCAGACCATAGACTTTCGCCAGTGAGGAACGCGTGTTCAAAGGACGTGCGCGCCATTTGCTTGAGGTCGATGTATGTAAGGTTCTGTTCCTCCGCGCCTTTCACGTACTCGTGGGTGAGGTCGATGCGGGAATTTCCTTCGTCGTCTGTGGAGAGCGCCACGGGCACATGCGCGGCGCGATAACCGGCGAGGGGGTGGTCGACGCCTTTGACGCCGAGAATCACGTCGTTCGAGGTGAGGTTGATTTCGACCATGATATGTTTCGTGGCCATTTCGCGGAGCAGACCTGCGGCGTCGTCTTCATAAAAGACGTCGACGCCGTGGCCGATGCGTTGCGCATGACCAAGCTCGATGGCCTCGCGGATGTGGAAGCGCAGGCCTTCAGGCGGGACAAGGCCAGGGGCCAGTTCCCCGGCATGGAGGGTGAGGTTGACCTTGGGGTAGATGGAATGCAGGTAATCGAGCATCTGCATGTGCAGGTGGTAGTCGTGCATGGAGACGCGGCCGTCCTCAGGTGCCGCGATATTGATGCCGACGAAGCGCGGGTCGGTGTTATTGAGCTCGAAGCCGATGAGGGCCTGGGTGAAAACCTGAATCGGGGTTGCGCCGCGGCTGATGGTGTAGATGTAGTGAATCTTGATGGTGCAGGCGGGAGATGCGGGGGGAGTGGCAGGACACTTTTCGATCGTGCGTTGAGCCGCCTCGGCGTCGTCCATCTCTTTGCGGCCGGCCGGGATGTCGTTCAGCACGCCGGCGGCAATCAGTGCGTCGCGCAGATGGGCAAGCTGGTCGCGGGTGATTGAGGTTTCGGCGTCGGCTGGCCACTGAACAGTGGAACTGAGTGCGATGGACTTCCGGAAATTTGGGGAAGTCATGATCTCGAGATAGAGCTCATTTTGATCGGCGGCGCGGATTGCGGCCTCGGCCAGCCACTCGCCCATGAATCCGGTGGGGCCATTGGCGCGATTGCCGGAAAAGAACTGGTCGTGGCCGGTGAAGCCGGGGCTGGGGACGAAGCTGCGCATCGACAAAGCATTGATGAGGCGGTCGTAGAGTTTCTGGTCTTTGACGGCTTCGGCGGCGGAGATGGTGCCGGCGGGGCATGGCTCGCGGACCGGAGCGGCGCCGGGCGTGGGCGTGGCGAAACGCGCAGCGGCGGGATCGATGCAGAGGTGCTGCCGGACGGCCTCGTCAAGCGTGGTTTCGGCGTAGATGCCTCCGCCGAGGTGATAGTGGAGTTCTGCGCCTTTGGGCATGGGTTTCAGGAAGGCGTAAAGCTCTGGGGGGCCGAGTTTTTTAGCGGCTTCGAAGGCGTGGGTCGCGCGGAGCTCGCCGGGCGTGAGGGCGTTGTGGCCGGCGGTGGCCTGCGCCGTGGCTATGCTGACTATTGTCAGGCTTGCGGTGAGTAATCCGACGAAGGAGAGCGCGTTGCCCATACCCCTCTGGAGCATTTGGGAATTCCTTTCGTGGGAACGACCGGTTGCAGGTCACGGAATACCCATGTTTATAGCATGGACCAAAGCGAATGAGGGCGAACTTGCGATGAAACGAGCGATGGCCTGTGGCTTTCCGGTAAGGAAACCGGAGGGCCACAGGCCATTTTTCGAAGGAACTCAGTGGTTCTATGCTACGAGATTTGAGATTTCTACGAGCGGGGAAGTGAGTTCGGCTGCTGCCGGCTCGAGCGTGTGCATCGATGACGAGAACGCTTCTGCGTGATTTTCGAGCTCCGGATCCCAATTTTTTGGCTGGTAGATGCAGCAGGGTTCCTGGGCGAGCGGATCGCCGGTGACCGCATAGGCGCGGGCTCGGGAGCCGCCGCAGATTTCCTTGTACTCGCATGCGCCGCACTTGCCTTCGAGCTTGCTGGTGTCGCGGAGGGACTTGAAGATGGGCGCGTGGCGATAGATATCGGCCAGCGGGGTTTCGCGGATGTTGCCGGCGTGGATGGGCAGGAATCCGCTGGGATAGACGTTGCCGACGTGGGAGATGAACATGAAACCCTTACCGTCGTTGACGCGGCGGGTGGCCCAGCTTGCGGTGCGGGTTGGTGCGTCGGCGGTGGGAGCTCCCGGCTCGTAGGCTTGCGCTCCGCCCATCTTCAGGCTGCCTGGGTGGCCGTGGCTGATGCGCCGCTCTTCAAGGTTGTGCTGCAGAAGATAGCGGCGGTAGTGCATGGCTTCGGTGGTCTTGATCTGGAAGCTGACTTTGTGGGAGAGCTCGTAGATTTTGCCGAAGACCTTCTCGAAATCCTCGCCGGAGAGCAGGTCGCCTAGCTGGCCGCGACCCACCGGAACGAGGAAGAAGACGTTCCACATGACGATAGCAAGCTTCTCGAAGAGGGTGCATAAGCTGTCGAGATCGTGTGCGTTATGGCGGCTGATGGTGGTGTGTACCTGGATGGGAAGGCCCGCTTCGCCGGCCCACTCGATGGCCTGGATGGTGCGCGCATACGCGCCGGGGAGTCCGCGGAAGGTGTCGTGAATTTCCGGAGTGGAGCCGTCGAGGGAGATGCCCAGACGGACGAGGCCGGCTTCTTTCATTTTGAAGATTGCATCCCGTGTGAGGAGAGGTGTCGCGCTCGGTGTAAGCGCTACTTGAACGCCTTTTCCCGCGGCGTAGCTGATGAGTTCGAAGACGTCTTTGCGCTTCATGGGATCGCCGCCGGTGAAGACAAAGATGGGAATATGCATGTCGGCGATCTGGTCGATGAGGGCCTTGCCTTCGGCGTTTGACAGTTCGTCAGGATGGGCGATGGGCTGGGCTGCGGCGCGGCAATGCTTGCACGCAAGATCACAGGACTGAGTGACTTCCCAAATGGCTAGAAAGGGTGCTTCGTCGTAGTTCAATCCGCCGCGAGCGGGGATGTTGTGCATCGGTTGCATGTCGCCTCCGTGAGAATTCCGGGCGGGCCGGGCTAGAAGTCGGAGCGGGGGAACGCCTTGATTCCCATTCAGAACACCACTCCTGGAGGGGGCCGCGCTGTGATTGGGATCACTTCATCTTGCTCAATTCACACTCTCTGCCAAGTCGCGCTGGACAGTTCCAGGGAAAGGGAGCACAATTCAACATCCAGTGAACGCTGACCCTGGAGCCCGCGTCTTTACTACGAGAGCGCAGTTTTCGGGCGGTTTGTGCAGGACTTTCCGCAACCAAGCGGCGTAATTTGAATCACATATCCGTGTGCTGCCTGGCACTGCGGACCGTTGATCTTTCTGCGAATGTACTTCCGCACCTCAAGGAGGTTCCTATGGCTGCTGGTATCAAGCCTGGTTGGAGCAAGCCCTCAAACATCCTCTTCACATCCGAGATTCCGGCTAACGAAAAGGCTTTCGCATTCGCTCTTGCGCAAGCCGCTGAGTTCGGCGCCAATCTCATCCTTTTTCACACGTATGACACGCTGGTGGTGGCCGCCTCGGAGACCTCGGGAATCCGGTATTACGATTACGCGGCAGCCGCGCGCGTCGAGATGAAACAACTTGAACCGCTTGCCCAGCGCGTGCGGGAATCCGGGGTTCCCTGCGAAGTGGTGGTTAGGCCGGGTCTTCCAGCCGACCAGATCCTCAGTTTCCTTCGCGAGAGGGAGATTGATCGCGTAGTGATGGGAACGCATTCTCCGGGGCCTATTGGCAAGTTGCTGGTAGGTTCAGTGGCAGAAGCTGTGCTGCGCACAGCGAAGGTTCCCGTATATATTGTGGGGCCGGATGTGGTGGAGGGTACCTATCGCAACTTTGCCACGCGAACCATTCTCTGCGCGGTAAGCATGACGGACGCCAGCTACATGGTTGCCGATTTTGCCGCGGAATTGGCCATCCATCACAATGCCCGACTGGTGCTGCAGCATGTAATTCGGCCGCAGGATCGCGCCGAGGAGCTTGCCGGCAGAAGCATCGACGAGGTTGAAGCTGATCTACTCGCACTTGTTCCGATGGAGTTACGAGACAAGCTTTCTGTTCAGACGGTTGTGGTCCCCGGCGACCCGACGGAGGAACTGCTCTACCAGGCAAGGGCCCAGCAGGCTGACCTGATTGTCCTGGGAGCCCAGGGGGCATCCGCTTTTGCCGCTGTTACCCGGCATGGCGTGGTTTACAAGGTGCTTGCGCATTCGCATTGCCCCGTGATCACGCTGTCGCCGGCGGTTCTGGCCGTGTGCGCGGGACATGGGGAAAAGCGGCGTCAGGCCGAAGTGTATATGGCGGGTGTTTTTTAATCCGATTGTTGTTTGCCGGGAGCGGGACGGATCGCTGTTTCGCCCAGTTGGCGATTCCTACTTGCGGGAAAGAGCTACGGCTTTGAGTGTGTTTGCGGGCTGCGGTGACCTTGGCACAGGCTTCCGGAGGCACGGCTGCTTCTCGCAGAGAACTCCGGTGATGCCCATTCCTTCCGTGATTGTGAAGATGCGATCGACCGCCGGCAGCCTGACTGCCTCCACAGCGCCGGAAGGCCAGTGGATTTGTGCAGTTCCTGCGTCGGTGGAGTCGCCTAACCCGAAGTGTGGTCGCTGATCGTTCGACGAAATATAACTCCCACCGCTCATTACATCTTCCCGCTGGCGCATTCCGTTGGCGGTCAGGTAGACGGTTGCGCCGATTGCATCCTGCGGACTCTGTTTGCCGGTTGCTGAGTCGTGGCCGCCGATCAACTTTAACTCAACCCAATGGTGGTGGTCGGGGTTGACGTTTTTCAGAAGCAGGGGCGGGCCGTCGATGGGGCTGATGACCACGTCGATCTTACCGTTGTTGAAGAGATCGCCGAAGGCTGCTCCGCGGCCCGAAGTCAGGGATGCCAGCCCCGAACCTTTGACCGGAGGGACGTACTCGAATTTGCCGTCACGCGTGTTGCGATAGAGAAGCGGTCGCTCAGCAAACGTGGTTCCCCAATCGTGCTGGTCGACCTGGGGATAGACGTGGCCGTTGATCATCATGAGGTCCTTCCAGCCGTCGTTGTCGAAGTCGAGGAAGCCGGCGCCCCAACCGACGAAGGGGACCGCCATCTCTGTGATTCCAGCCTGATCTCCGACTTCGGTGAAGCTGGCGTCGCCATCATTGCGATAGAGCGCCTTGTAGTCGTCGGAGAAATCGGTGACGAGTAAGTCAACGAGGCCGTTGTTGAGGTAGTCGCCTACGGCGAGGCCCATGGAAGCAATCTCACGGCCTTCGCGATTGAGCGCAAAGCCGGAGATGTAACTCTGATTGTCGAAGGTGCCGTCGCCCTTGTTGATGTAGAGGTAGTTGGGTTCCGAGTCGTTGGCTACGAGCAGGTCCACTTTGCCGTCGTTGTTGGCATCTACAAAGATAGAAGTGAAGCCGTAGTAAGCACCGGGGTCAGAGACGCCGGCGTTGACGCTTACGTCGGTAAACGTGCCATCGCCATTGTTGTGGAATAAGTGGTCGGGCTCGCCCGGCAGGCCGTGCGGACCGCACATCACAGGGGTTCCGTGAATCTGGCAGAAGACGAGCGGTACGCCATTGGCGGATGTTGGCTGATGATGCCAGTCGTAGTGAACGTAACCGGAGACGAAGAGATCGAGGCGCCCGTCTCCGTCATAATCGCCAAAGGTGGCACCATCTGACCAGTTACCGAGAGTAACTCCCGCTTTCTTGCCGACGTCTGTGAAAGTTCCGTTGTGGTTGTTGTGGTAGAGACGGTTTTCGCCATAATTGGCAACGAAGATATCGGGCCATCCATCGTTGTCGAAGTCGCCAATGGCCACGCCGAATCCCCATCTGTCATTGGTGACACCCGCTTTGGCTGCGACATCGGTAAAGGTTCCGTCGTGATTGTTGTGGAAGAGGGCGGCATGCGGAGCAGTCTTGTTTCCGCTGAGCGCGTCGTAGGTAGAGCCATTGACGAGATAGATATCGAGCCAGCCGTCATTGTCGTAATCGATGAGGCCAACGCCGGAGCCATCGGTCTCGAGGATGTACTTTTTATCGGCGGTGCCCATGACATGCTTCCATGAACTTAGGCCTGCCGATTTGGTTGCGTCTTCAAAAACAACGGTGCCCGAATCGACGGTGCCGCCGGCAGTGATGGGGCGTTTTTGCGCATCGTAGACGGGCGCAAACGTGCCGGCCGACGAGATTCCACCGATTCCCTGTTGAGGCGGGGGCGGGTACTGAGACTGCGGCTGCTTATCCTGACTATTTCCGGGTACGGAAACGAGGGCGATCAGCAAGCTAGTTATCAATCCACGAACGAGAAGCAACGAGAGCCTCCACGGCTTGCAGTGTATCGCGATGGGCCGCGCCGACGTATGATGCATGCGTGGTCCGCTTGAAACAGACTTGCATCAGACTAGACGGTAGTCTCGTCCCATTATGAATCGATGGAGGAAGTGGGGATGAATAAAGGAGAGAACGAGGCGCAGGCACCTACGGTGCACCACCACTTTGGCCGATTCGCCTCATGGGCTTCCGGACGGCTGGGCTCGACGTGGGCATTCGTGGGCGCGGGATCTGTGGTGGCCGTGTGGGCAGCGAGCGGACCCTTCTTTCACTTCTCAGACAAGTGGATACAGGTGATGAGTACGGGGACTTCGTTATTGACGTTTCTCCTTGTCTTTCTTATTCAGAACACGCAGAACCGAGACACGCGCGCGATCAACCTGAAACTGAATGAGCTGATCCGGGCCATGGATAAGGCGCGCAATCAGATGATTGACATTGAGAGATTGACGGATCTGGAACTAGATGAGATGCAGGCGACGTTCGAACGAGTGAAGTCGATGACGACGGCGAGAAGGCCGCGCAAGGCTGAGGGACCAACGGCGGAGTGAGGCTGAAGTCTGAACTCGTGCGAGACAAGAACATACTTCACCTGCGTCGAGCGAACGCCGCCTGTGGATTGCAAACGTGACGGAGTTCGCTCGTCGCCAAGCGACGTGGGTTTCTGGTTGCGGCGCCCGGATTAGATAACTTTGAGCAGTAGCAGAATCAACACAATGGTGAGCACCAGGCTGAGACCGCCGCCGCCGTAGTAGCCCAATCCCGGCCCCATGCGATAGCCGCCGAATCCGAATCCGAAGATCAGTACAAGCAGAATGATAATGAGTAACATCGTTCCCTCCTGCAAGACTTCGATGCGGTTTTAGTAACTTGCGTCAAGGCGTCTGCTTGATTCGATGACTCACATTGCTCACTAAGAATTGCCCGCCGAAGAAACTATCCTCTGTACGAGGGTAGTTTCGTGGACGCATAACTCTGATCCAGGTTGAGTTACTCGGAGACAGGCGCGTAGACGCAATAACCGCGGGGCGGTGCTGGAAATTCAGAGTTTCCTTCGGCGTCTGTTGTGCGCTCGTCTGGATGAGCCGGATCATGCCCATCCCATGCAACCGGCTTGAACTTCTGATTGTGCCACTTGGTTTTAACGCTGGTGCCGCTCCACTTGTTTCCAAGGTTATTGAGTACGTAAATCAAGCCGGTTTGCGACTCGGTTCCACCACGCTGCATGATGTAGAGGTCGGGGTCGGCATGCAGGACACACGATTCCCCGCCAGCATGATTGTGATGCGCGGCAATCAACGCATCAATTCCGTTAGGCGATCCGGGGCGCGCGAGTTCGCAATTGAAATAGTCCCACCAGAAGACGCAGGGGTATCCGTCGCCGGTAAGAATGAAGGAGTAGCCCAGCATCTTGTCGTTCACGACTTCATTGCCACCCATGTCGTGATTTTCAACGAACGTGACAGCATTGAACGGGCGCCCTGCACTGACTGACCCACCATCAGTCAGGTTGCGGAGGTCGTAGTTTGGCGTATCGCAAAGATCCTTTAGTTTGTACCGCAGGGGAAAGTCAAAAGCGGCTATCTGCTGATCGGTTACCGCGCGCACGCCGTCGAGCCAGCCGTCAATGTCTTCGGGGCCGGACCAATACTCGCCAACGATAAAGGGAGCGAACTCGCGGGCGTCGCGTTTGAGGTACTGGTATTTGGCAAGCAGGCCGATCATCCATGCTCCAAAACCCTTCACGAAGTCGAAGCGCATTCCATCGAAGTCAAGCTCTTCAATTGTCAGGCGGGCGTACTCAAACATGGCCTCATAGACCCTGGGGTTGCGATGACAGAGATGGGGAAAGCCGGCGAACTGTTCGCCTTCGATCATTACGCTCTCGTAACGGCAAGGATGAAAACAGTTCCAATCGCGCGGGAATTTACCGCTTGCGGGCTTGAACTTTGTCCATCGCTTTTTTCCATCGAGTGGGTTAACTTCCTCTTCGTCGGCGCCAGAGTTATGGTTGATGACCATATCAGCGAGTGCGGTCATTTTGTGTTCATGCATAACTCGAATGAGGTTTTCAAGTTCAGCCCGATTGCCATAGAGAGTCTTGACCGAACCCTTTTGGTCAAAATCTCCAAGATCGAAATAATCGTAAGGATCATAGCCGTTTGAATCCGGCACGGCAGCCTTGCTGAATGGCGGCAACCAAAGGGAGTTGATACCGGAAGCGGCGAGTTGCGGAATGGTTTCCGCGACGTGGTTCCACCATTCGCCGCGCTTATTTTCCTTGGTTGGCGCATCCCAATAGAAGGCCTGCATCATTACAGCCATTTGCGCTCCTCTTTCATCGGGCAGATTTCTCCCACGCGATGGATTGGTGATTGGAAAGGTGCCCGCTAGTTTTTGATTGGTGCATGTGCCTGGGGAAGCAACATGCATGAATGTGAGTGCCGAAATTGGAACCCAATAGCCATTGGTTGCAACAATGCGCCTGCGGGTTTGCCTACGTCTTAAGCAAGCGCCGTGGAATCAATCGCTGTGGAAATTCTTTTTCGAGCGAACAACCATCGCCTTCGGGTTGTGCTTCCAATGATCTGTTGTTGGAGTAACAAGACACAAAAGGCACTCAGGAGGTGGTAAGTATGCTTTGGACAATCTTTGTAATTCTTCTGGTACTGTGGCTCCTCGGACTGGTGAGTTCTTATACGCTGGGCGGGTTCATCCACATACTGCTTGTGTTGGCAGTAGTCGTTCTGATTCTGCAGCTTGTTACAGGCCGCAGAGCGGCGCTTTGACGACACCTGCAACGACTTGCATTTGAACCGCGGGTTTATTGAGCCGCACAACGGGCACGGTCTCGTGCCACAAACAAAGTAGATGAAGATCCACGGAGGTGGAAACATGAACAAGGACACAGTTAAAGGCACTATTGATGATGCAGCAGGACGGGCGAAGCGCCAGGTCGGCGAGTGGACCGGCGATACAAACACGCAGGTAAACGGCGCTGCGCAGCAGATCAAGGGAAAGGCTGAGAAGGCCTGGGGCAACGTGAAGGATGCTGCAAAGGACGCGAATACGGACGCGAACCGTGAGCAGGCGACCGAAGCCCGCGAGCGGGAACGCCGGGAGGAAGAACGCCGGCATCACGAGGCGGTCGGCAGCTAGGCCTGTTCTAATTCACTGTTGAACAGCAACCACACCTGAGTGCCACAAAGAGGCGGCTGATACGGATTCCACTGGACCTGTGTGGATCCGACTCGGCCGCCTTTCTTTTGCTCGAATGAATGCAGGTTCAAAGCGCGAGGGCGGGTTGTGGTCCGTTCGATACAGCCAGGTTCCGTGGCGACGTGAATAACTGAACCCAAGGAGCGTGAAAGCGATGAATAAAGACAGGGTGAATGGGACAATTGACGAAGTGGTTGGAAATGCGAAGAAGCATATTGGGAGCCTCACCGGCAATACCGGGACTCAGATTGAAGGCGCGGTTCAACAGCTGAAAGGCAAAGCCGAGAATGCATTGGGGAAGGCTAAGGACGCTGTGAACGATGCGCAAACCAATGCTGCCGTATCGGAACAAGAAGCAGCGGCGCGCCGGGGTCGGGTTTAACCTCGCGGGGATGCCGGGACGGTTCAATTCGGAAGTCGAATGGAGCGCCGGCGAGGTAGGCCCCATCGTTCGATCCGGCAATGAATGCAAGGTGAATCCTAGTCGTTACTCTTGATGTACCGGCGACACGGATGGAATATCGAAGAAGTTCCGGGTATACTGTCGCCAAGGCAGCGCGCACTCAATCGGAATGGCGGCTGCGCAGGCCTGAAGAGAGGTGCGTCTTCCGCAGGGACTCCGGTTCACTGACGTTCGACGTTACCCCATCGGGAGCATCCCGGTGGCGTGCAGTGGCTCGCGTGCTTCGAAGTCCTGTGGACGCCTTGAGTTGCGCCCTCCTACCCAGTTTCTGCAATCTCTGCGGCTCTCCCCTGCCGCAGCTTTCTTTTGCGCCAATTTGTAATGCATGCTGGTCGGAATTTCCGATCCAGAGCGGGCCCGCGTGCGCGCGCTGCGGCGACACGCTGGACGCGCCGGCACACGCCGCCGGACTGGAAGATGCGGACCTTTGCCGCCGCTGCCGGATGGTTCCTCCGGCGTTTGTGCGGGCTGTGGCTTTTGGCCTGTACCAAGGCAGAATGAAAGCGGCTATCCACGCGTTGAAGTACGACGGACTGCATCCGGCTGCGCGTACGCTGGGCAAGATGCTGGCGCTTTCCATTGCTCAACTTGCGGATGAAGCGCCGGCTGAAATGCTGGTGGTGCCGATACCGCTGCACCGGTCGAAGCATGCAGAACGAGGATTCAACCAGGCACGCGCGCTGGCCGAGTATGCACTGGAATCTCTACGCAGATCTCACCCGGAGTGGCGGCTGACACTGGCCGGGAGCACGCTGATGCGGCTGCGGGCGACGGCAACCCAGGCGGGTCTCACGATGCGCCAGCGGAGGCTGAATGTTCGCGGGGCGTTCTCGGTTTCCGATCGAACGCTGGTGGATTCGAAGCACATTTTGGTTATCGACGATATTTACACCACGGGCTCAACCGCCCGCGCTGCCGCGGAGGTATTGATGCGGGCAGGGGCGGCTTCAGTGTGGGTTGCGACATTGGCCAGGGCGCGACGCGTGTCGGACATCGGTTATGCCGCTCAATTGAACACCGAAGACAGCGAAACCGATGGGGGATTTTCATCTATAGCAACAACAGAACTGCAGCAGGAAAGAAACTATTCATCGCAAGACCAACCATCTTTTTGACGAGGGGATAAAGGATGTCGCTGGGAAAAGCTATGATCCATGCTCGCAAGCAGAAGTCCATCGCCAAGGCCGCGGCATATGCCGGGGATTATGCCGCGGTGCAGCCGACACACATGCTGCAGATGCCGGTGCTGGTGCTCAATGCGTCGTACGAGCCCATTAACATTTGCGGTGCACGCCGCGCGCTGGTGCTGGTGCTGAAAGGCATTGCGCGGACGGAAGAGGAACACGGACTGACGCTCCATGCCCAGCGGAGCCGCATCGCCATGCCTTCGGTGATTCGGTTGCTGGAGTATCGGCGCATCCCGCATCAGACTCGGGCTCTCTCGCGCAAAAATATTTTGCTGCGTGACCGGAACACCTGCCAGTATTGCGGAGTGGTACTGCCGGCCAGTGAACTTACGCTGGACCACGTGATTCCGCGCTCCCGGGGCGGCAATTCCACGTGGGAGAATCTTGTTGCATGCTGCCACGGCTGCAACCGGCGCAAGGGGAACCGCATGCTTAACGAGTTGGACGACATGATGCTGATGCGCGATCCGCGACCGTTCTCACTGCACACCAGCAGGCAGATCATGCGTATGCTGGGGCGGGGAGACGATCGGTGGCGGAAGTACCTTTTCTATTGAAGTGCAGGGATCAGAGAACAGAGAACAGGGAACAGGGATCAGGAAATAGGGACTAGGGAATAGGAAACGCTGATTGTTTAAGAACGCTATCGTTCGCATTCCTGGAAGCAACTTCGACGCGGGGCTGACTTCGGTTTCGCTGGGGCGGCCCGATTTCGATCTGGTGCTGGAGCAGCATGCCCGCTATTGCGAGGCGCTGGCTGAATGCGGGTTGGCTGTGACCACACTTGAGGCGGACCTTCGGTTTCCTGATTCAACTTTTGTGGAAGATACGGCGGTGATTACGGCCGGCGGGGCTGTGCTGACACGGCCCGGGGCTGCGAGTCGGGAAGGCGAGGTCGATGCGATCCGGGCAGCGATTTTGCGGCATTTTCCTTCGCCGCTGACGATTGAGGGGCCTGGAACGCTGGATGGGGGCGATATCTGCGAGGGGGAGGATCATTTCTTCCTTGGACTCTCGCACCGCACGAATGAAGAGGGCGCGCGGCAGCTTGCGGGGCATCTGGCAGGGCTGGGATATACATCTTCGACGATCGATGTACGCGATATGACGAGCATTCTCCATTTGAAGAGCGGCATTTCTTACATTGGCGACAACACGCTGGTGGTGATGGAGGAGATGGCGGAAAATCCGCAGTTTAGTGGCTTTGAATTGATACGGGTTGGGTTGGATGAAAGCTATGGGGCAAACTGCGTGCGGGTGAACGATCGCGTGCTGGTGGCCGCAGGTTTTCCCCGGCTTACTGAGGATCTACTGTTGCGGGGATTCGATCCGCTGGTGCTGGAGATGAGCGAATTCCGAAAGATGGACGGGGGATTGAGTTGTTTATCCCTGCGCTTCTGATAAGAATGAAAACGCAGGTTCAACAAGAGAGCAACTCCAATGACTGTGTACGATCCCGCTCATCGCGATGAAGCTGCGATGAACGGGGCACAGTTTCATACACGGCGGGTCGATGAAGCTGGTGGGGGACTAGTGGCTACTTCTTGGGTTGCGGATCGGGAGCCTTCTCGGGCGCGGTAATGTCCTGCCCGTCGTAAATGATTTTGGTGGTTGATCCAAACTGCTTATAGTCGGTGTATTTAATGATGTCGCGCATATGCACGTCCTGCGCCAGGTAGCCGTGGCCACCGCTGAAGTGCAGGACTCCCTCACCCTTAGTGTAGACCGGGAACCAGTAGTGACCATCGATTTGTTGTCGCCACGTCATGAACGGCGGATGCAGGTCTTCGCTCCCCTTGCGGGTATCGTCGGGAACCATTCTTCCGTTGGTGACGACGATCTGCAGTTCGGTGGAGTCGACCCAGATGCGCCCTTGAAGGTAGCGCTTCTTCTTTTCGATCAGCTTGGGGCTCACGTCAAAGACGTAGCAATCGACTTCGTCGACTTTTTGCCGGCCCACGTATTTTACGTCGTATTGCCCGATATCTTCCGCGGTAAGCACGAAGGGATAGCCGTGCTGGATGTCCTGCAGATCGGAGGGGGACATCTGGACGCGGTTCAGCGAGTTTTCCGGTGCGTAGACGACCTTCTCTGTGCGCGCGCCAGAAGGATCGAAGATGACGTCGTCTACTTCGTAATACTCGCCATCCACCTTGTTATCGTCGTCGAGCGTCTGCACCCGTGCGACGCGCCGATAAGTGTAGTGATTGAGGGCCTTCTGGAATTCGGTTTCCTTGGCCGCGAACTGACGGATGATCTCCTCGGGCTGGATTGGAGGTGTCGAAATATCCATGTGCCCAAACCCGGCATCCAGAGACATCGGCGTAAAACTATCTTTGTCCTGCGCCGCAGCGGCAAAAGCGGTCGCCGCGAACATCATCGCCATCCACAATCCGGTTCGCACTGAGCTTGCTCCCTCCATTGTTTTCTCACGTATGTTCCGTCGAGTCCAGGCGAAGTCGCGCAATTGTCTCGCCGTCCGAGCATAGAATCCAGTCCGGTCTACAACGTTAGACGCATGGACTGCTTCAGCAGGTAGTCTGACAATTAAAGTGATAGGCTTTGTCCCTTCTGGTAACGGGTCGCTCTCCAGTGCGCGTCTTTGGATTGCTGGACTTGGAGCGCGCTCACATGTTCCGCCTTCCTTGGTTAGAAACCGACAGCCGGCTTGGCGTCCGCGCCCACGAGTAAAGCGGATTAAGCCTTTCCCGGCTATGCGCAGCAAGGAGAATTTCGGCGTCAATGCCCGATAATTACCAACTTCCGGCGCTTGCGCTCACCGCGCTCCTACTTCCCGTCTTTGGATTTCTCTACCTGCGTTTTCGATCCACGCGCACATTGCTCTGGTTTCTCGGCTTTGTTTGCGCGGTAATCCAGATGGTGCTTCTTTACCGGATCGGCGCATGGAATTTACAGGATGGAGGGCATCGCTGGGTGTTGGCTGCCGGCCAGACTGCGATCCAGATTGGCTCCGCACTGTTTCTTGCTTCGCTGTCGCCGCTCCGCTTTCGCATTGGCCGCTTTGAAATCCTTTACGTGATTCCCTACACCATTCCGATGATGGTGTATTCGGTGCTGTTTTTCGGCGTATTCCATGGGACTACGCCCAGCGGGCCATGGTTCCTGGTCTTTCCGGCCCTTGGGTTCATTTCGCTGGTTGCGGGACTCGCCTGGGGAATCGCAAGAGGCAGCATGCCGATCTGGTTGGCGGTTTGCATGTGCATTCTGGTCGGAAGCCTTGGGCTGCTTATCTGTTTCACCACCGGGGCTGGTTGGCCACTGACGCTGGTTGAGTGCGCGAATCACTTCATGACCGCGTTGCTCTTGATCTTCGTTTTCCGGCGAATGACACCGGGGCTGTTGCTTAGTTTTTTTGGATTTTTCGCGTGGTCGCTTTCAATCCTGAACATCTTTAACGCAGTTATCATCCACCCTGCCCTTCACCTTGAACTTGGTCGTTTTATTGTGATGGGAAAGGTGGTGGCGGCACTGGGCATGATCGTGCTGGCTCTGGAAGATCAATTGGCGATCAACAAGCTTGGGAGGGATCGCGAACGACGCGCCCGGCGCGAACTGGAAGCCTATGCCAATCCGATGCTGGTGCGTCGGCGGCTGGAGGATTTCGACCGGCAAGGAAACGAAATATGCCAGCTGATTGTGGATAACAGCCGATTTGCGCAGGCCGCGCTGCTGCTGGAAAGCTCCGGTCGACTCCGCCTGTCTGGGGCTGCGGGGATGGATGCCGCGCTGGTGACTGCTCTGGATTCGGTTGCTGCGCGCATTCCTGTGGCAGATTTTCTTGCGCCGGGTTCTGTTTCTCCCGCGGTTGAACGCAGCCAGACGGTCGATTTGAGCCTGGAGCCGTGGTTGAACCCTGGAGATGACCTGAAGCGGCTTTGCTTCTCGCGGGCTCTTGCCGTACCCATTGTGGGGCGTTCAGCAAATGAGGGAGCGCTGCTACTGGCAGCGACGCGCGATCCCGAGATTCCGCTGCGTTCCGATGAGCTTCTTCCCGTGGAGATGTTTGCGGGCCGCCTGCAGGCTGTCCGCAGCCAGACGAGGATGCTGGAGAAGCTGATTGACTCAGAGAAATTCGCCGGGCTGGGGCAGTTGGCGGGGAACGTAACGCAGCAGTTGAACAATCCGCTAACGGTGATTCTTGGCTACGCCTCGCTGCTCGAGGAAACCTCGACGCTTGCTCCCCAGGAACGGAAGGCGGCGGAAGCCATTTTGACCGAAGCACGCCGGATGAGGGAGACGCTGGAGAGCCTGACACGTATTTCGCATCGCCAGAATGACCATCTGGACACCATATCCGTTTCGGAATTACTGGCCGACATGGAACAGCTTCATCGGTCCGAGTTCCTCACTCGTTCAATCGACTTCCGCATGAATATTGCTCCCGGGCTGCCGAGCGTGCGGTGCAATGCTCAACTGTTGCGCCAAGCCGTTCTCCACTGCCTGCAGTTTGCGATTGAGGCGGCAGACAGCCCGAGTTCGATCCTTGCTTCGAGCGCAACCGACGCCAAGACCGTCCGCCTGGAAGCAACTTCAGAGGGGAAGGTTGTGCAGATTCTTGTGGCTCATTCGGGCCCCGGATTCCTGTACCCGGACCGTGCGTTCGATCCCTTTGTACCGGCGCAGGTGGGGGGCGAGATGACGGGTATGGGACTCGGTCTTTGTGCCACCATTCTTCGCGATCACAATGGCCGCGCCTCGGCCGTGAACCTGGAGCCGACTGGCGCCGCAATCATCCTCGAATTGCAGGTAGCCTAAGGATTCTGCCGTTTTCCGACCATCAACTGCTCGGTCATCTGCTGGAACTTCCGCGCCCAAACTGCGTAAGGTACAGGAGACTCAAACGAGCCGGAGGACGCGTGAAACTTGAAATTGAGGATGTCTCAAAGCAATACCGGAGGGGCGTCCTGGCTTTACGCAGTTTCAGCCTTGAATTGAAGCCCGGAGTGCTGGGGCTGCTGGGGCCGAACGGTGCCGGCAAGACTACATTGATGAGCATTTTGGCAACGATCACCAAGGCAAGCAAAGGACGCGTGCTATGGGACGGCGTAGACATCGCCAGAAGCCCCGATGCGCTTCGTACCGTGCTGGGCTATTTGCCGCAGGACTTCGGAGTGTATCCGAATCTGAACGCTGTGGAGTTCCTTGAGTACCTGGCCGCGGTGAAAGGTCTGGATGCCGTGTCGTCGAAGCGGCGCATCGAGGAACTGCTGAACCTGGTAAATCTAACCGAGGCACGCAAGCGGCCGTTGGGCGGCTTCTCCGGTGGCATGAAACAGCGTGTGGGGATTGCCCAGGCGCTGCTGAATGATCCTGAATTGCTGATTGTGGACGAGCCAACGGCGGGCCTTGATCCTGAGGAAAGAGTGCGGTTTCGCAACCTGCTCTCTGAGCTCTCAGGGGAGCGGATCGTGATTCTGTCAACGCATATTGTTTCGGACGTTGAAGCGACCGCGACCGATATTGCGCTGATTGAGAAGGGTTCGCTTGTGGCCCATGCAACACCGGAAGCGTTGTTGCAGCTTGTTGAGGGCAAGGTTTGGGAGTGGGTTGTTGCGAGCACGGAATTGAATGCCGCAAAGCAGCGATTCTTAGTCAGCAGCACGACACGCCGCAGCGATGGTGTGCACGTCCGCGTGCTTGGAGAAGAGCCACCGCAAGGCGCGCAACCGGTGGCCCCGAATCTTGAAGACGCTTATCTCTATTGCCTGAACCAGCATCGCGCGGGACTTGCACAATGAACCGCAGTCGCGCGCTTTATCACACGGTGCGAGCTGATTTTCTTGAGCGTGTGCGCCGATACAGCTTCCTGCTTACGCTGGGCTTTTCAGTCTATCTCGGTTACACAGTTTATGCAGGTCAAGTCACTCTGCGGCTGGCCAACTATAGCGGCGTTAATAACTCCGCCTGGCTTGGTTCGGTGATTGGGTTGGTCGGCTCCGTGTGGCTTACTTTGATCGGCTTCTATGTTGTTAAGAACTCCATTCAGCGTGATCGGCAAACGCGCGTGGGGCAGATTCTGGCTACTACGCCGATCAGCAAAAGCTTCTACACACTTGCCAAGACTCTCAGCAACTTTGTGGTGCTCGCGGCGATGATTTTTGTTCTCGCACTCGCGGCGCTTGTCATCCAGCTATCTCAGCGCACGGGTGCGAGCATCAATGTAGTCGCGCTCGTTTCTCCGGTGCTCATTTTCGGCCTCAGCGCCGTAGCCGTTACCGCGGCGCTGGCCGTGCTCTTTGAAAGCCTTCCCGTGCTGCGCGGCGGAGTGGGCAACATTCTTTACTTTTTCCTGTGGACAGCGTTGATAGCTTTCGGTGCGGGTTCTTTAG
>Ga0302194_10000438_pt1 | contig 26862 bp, 16 predicted proteins | sample II_Bog_N1_1_FD_200227 | JGI IMG/M metagenome (GOLD analysis project Ga0302194, IMG submission 200227) | Peat permafrost microbial communities from Stordalen Mire near Abisko, Sweden - II_Bog_N1_1 | ecosystem: Environmental > Terrestrial > Soil > Wetlands > Peat | place: Sweden: Abisko...
TGATGATTACCATCCGGCCATGATAAGCGGCGGTTCCAAGCACAATTTCACGGGCAAAAGAATCATCTTCGGTGAACACAGAACCTACCAAACTTCCTTTACCCATGCGGGCAAGCGCGGCAGCATCGGAAGCATTTTTATAAGGCATTACGGTGCTGATTGGCCCGAATGCTTCAATTTCATGGGGTGCTAAATTCTTGAACGGGTCTGCACTGTAAAGCAGCATGGATGGGAAGAATGCGCCTTTCTTTTTATCCGCTGCCATCACTTCAAAATCATCGTAATTTCCGAATACGGTCTCGCAGGTTTTTTGCAGTATCTTCACTTTTTCCAATACTTCTTTTACCTGTTCCTTTCCGGCCAGGGGGCCCATTCTCACACCTTCGGCAGAAGGGTCTCCAAGAGCAATGCCTGCTAATCTTTTCTTAAGTGCATCAATAGCAGGTTCTGTAAGGTTATTGGGGACAATAGTTCGACGGATGGCGGTACATTTTTGTCCTGCTTTCACCGTCATTTCTCTGGCTACTTCTTTAATAAAGAGGTTGAATATTTCGCTTCCGGGAACCGCATCTGGTCCCAAAATGCAGCAGTTTAATGAATCTGCCTCCATATTAAAGCGCACCGAATTTTCCAATATGGCAGGATGCGATTTCAGTTTACGGCCGGTGGTGGCACTACCCGTAAAGGTCACTACATCTTGTCCCGTCATGTGGTCGAGCAAATCGCCTGTACTTCCGCAAAGCAGTTGCAGTGCGCCTTCGGGTAATATGCCTGAAGCAATAATTTCCTGTACCATTAACTGGGTGAGGTAGGAAGTGATGGTAGCAGGCTTAACAATGGCGGGCATTCCGGCGAGCAGGTTTACGGCTATCTTTTCCAGCATTCCCCAACAGGGGAAGTTAAATGCGTTGATGTGCACCGCTGTTCCTTCCAGCGGAACACAAATATGGTGCCCGATGAATGTTCCGTTTTTGGAGATCATTTCCGGTTTGCCGTCCACGTAAAAAGTTTCGTTGGGTAGTTCGCGCCGGCCTTTGCCGGCATATACAAACAAGTTACCGATACCGCCTTCAATATCTACCCATGAATCAGCTTTGGTAGCCCCGGTAGCATAAGACAATTTATAGAAAACATCTTTTTTAGAAGTGAGGTAAAGCGCTAGTTTTTTGAGCATCAAAGCCCTTTCGTGAAAAGTCATTTTGCGCAAGGCAGGGCTTCCCGTATTTCGGGCATAGTCGAGGATAGCGGCAAAATCAATACCTTTTGTGGTAGCTTCGGCAATTAGTTGTCCGTTAACAGCGTTAAAAAGCGGAACACCTTCTCCGGTGCCTTCCACCCATTTCCCTTCTACATAGTTTGCGAGTTTCATATAATAAAATGTTGAATGTTAGATATTGAATTTTTAATGAAGGTTCAAAGGTAAGGTATTATCAGATTTTGGTGGTGTATATTTTTTCATATATGAATGATATATTCCTTCAGTTAAATATATTTATCGAAGCCCTATCTCCAAAGTCAATGACATTTATATTTGAAAGTCGGGCTCAGCCAAAGTCAATGACTTTTAACAAAATATGTTGCCACACATTTGCCACCCATATTTTTTTATAGCTAAAAATTTCCCCTTTATATAATTAGTAAAAATGCTTGTAATTGTAAGATATACAGTTATATGGAGGTCGTTTTCGTGAAGTTTAAACCCCTAAAAACCGTCGCATAACGTCGCATATAAAAATGTAAATTTTGCATGAAAATTAAGTGGTATAATTTCCATGTCTTCTCAAAAAGTCAATGGCAGTAATGAATTGCCAGTCGTCCCGATGTAGCTATCGGGATCCGACTAGTTCACAATCCTTTTAATTGCTGCTGCCTGGTAAGGCTCCCATTTTTGTGAGGCTACAAAATCAGCAATCGTTTTTTTGTATTTGTCCTGATCATAAAAAAATTGAAGCACTTCAACTGCGGGGCTTGCCAGTCGGCCGTTCGAGCTTGGCACCGCATTTAGTATGTTCGCCAATAAAGTAGTATCAAAATAATTGAGCCTCATAAGTGCCTGCATGGCATATACCCTTGTACGGAATTCATACGAATTGCTTGTATATGTAACCAGTTTGGTAATGTATTGATTATCGTTTGTACTTACCGCTGAAAGTTCCAGCCATTTTATTTCCACATCTCTGCCCAATGTACCTGTTACACCTTTGGTGGTTGCAAGATATTGTGGTAATTTAGTGGGGTTGTTTGTGTTTAGCAAAGTAAGTGTACTTAGAATCACGTCGTAAGAGGAATCGCTTAACAGATTTTCATAATCGGGCAGCAAATCCCCATGAATAGTTTTTGTATTAGCCAACACTGCTTTGCGAACAGCCACATCCTTATTATGAAGCGCGCTTTTAATCAGCGCTATGCTTTGTGCATCACTGTCATTAATCAATTGGGCCACTACTTCTGCTTTTACTGCCTGGAAGGTTTCTTTGTTGTATACTGTGATAAGCGTATTTCTTTTTGTATTTATTTCGGTTGCAGACATAGCTTCAACGGCATCCAGCCTGTCGAGTAGGTTTTCCGCTTTCATGGCCTGTTCCTTCAGCATTTCAAACGGTTTATGAAACGTAACATTCTTCAAAACCTGGTTATCCGGATCAAAAAGGACGAAATCAATTTTTTTACCGGAAGGATTAGGTATGCTTACTTTTTCAGTTTGGTTTTGTATCCAGGCTTGTTTTTTATCCGCGGTGCCATCGGCATAGTACACTTCAAACCAAATAGGCATTTTATATAATCCTGCCGGATGCCCTTCTGAGGCAGAAAGGCCGGTGAGATCGGTAAGTTCCTGCACCTGCGATACGGTGAATTCGGTTGTTCCGTTTTGTTCGGTAAAAGAAACATTGTAATCCGGAAGGCCGCCTTTGTAATACCATTCTTCCCAAAACCAATCGAGCGTGATACCGGTGCTTTCTTCAAAAGCGAGGAGCAGGTCATTGGCTTCCACATTTTGATATTGGTGTTTTTCGAGGTAATACTTTATAGCCTTATTATACATCTCTCTTCCGCCAACAACATATTTAAGCATATTAAGAACAAAAGCGCCTTGCGGGTAAAGACGGGTGCCGCCGGCCATGCTGCTGGCAATTGGATTATTGTTTTTCTTATTTTCATCTATGGCGCTATTTTGAAATCCTCTTCTTTCCCAGTCAAAATAATCTTTCCCGAAAACTTCTTTATCAAAGAGGGCGCTGTAGTAGGTGGCAAAATTTTCATGCAGCCACATGCTGGATGGGGTGAGGCAGGTCACCATGTCGCCAAACCACTGGTGGGCCAGTTCGTGGGCATCAACCCCTATGTAATTTCTATCTAAAAAGCTACGATTATCTACCATATAGAAGTCGCCGTAAATAGTTGCAGTGGTGTTTTCCATGGCTCCATACATAAAATCCTGCACCGGTATTTGGGAATAACTTTCCCATGGAAATTTCACTCCAATTTCACTTTCATAAAAGTCTATCATATCTGCCATATACTTGTAGGTAGGAATTACCCTGTCTTTCCAATCCGGATAATAATAAAGGTGGATAGGAACGCCTGACTTTGTCTTCCTTTCATCAATATCATATTTGCCTATTCCAAGCATAATTAAATAAGCATCTTGGGGATGAGTCATTTGGTAATGCCATGTTTTAGTGCCGTCGCCATTGTCTTTTACACTAACCTGGGTGCCATTGCTTAATACCCGGTAATCCTTGTCAAAGGTTACAATGGTCTCGGTTATCAGTTTGTTGTTGAATCCATCATACATGGGTATCCAGTTGCGGTTATCGGTGCCTTCGCCCTGGCTCCATATTTCTTTACGGCTTATGTTGTTAGGGTCATTCCAGCCGATAAAGTATAATCCTTTCCTTGGGTTGCATTGGTAGGTTACCTCAATGGAGTCTTTTGTTTCCCATCCAAGGTTGGTGTTGGGATAGATTGTGATTCCGGCGCTATCGGTTTTATATTTTACCGGCTTGCCGTTAAGTGTAAGCTTTTGAACGTTCATTTGTATTCCGTCCAGCCAAATAGAATCGGTAGTTTGCCTTAAGGTAGTGAAGGTGAGCATTACCCTGCCTTTTACTAATCCTTTAGCAGGTTCAAAAGCAATATTCAAGCGCAAGTGGGTATATTCTACATTATGGTCGCGGGGGGCTAGTTCGGGGTCCGCAAGAAAGGTCCGAGTTTTATTCTGGGAATAGCCTGCGGTAAGAGCAAAAACTAGGAGTGGGAGGAGGAGAGGTTTTTTCATGAGCGAATTTTATGTGTCAAAGATAAATTATTATCGGATTTTGAGGGATTTATATTTGCATTTATCTACTTAGGATGAATCCACTGCTAAAGGCAAAGTCAATTAGGCTAATAAGTAGAATGTCAGCAATCTTACAACATGAATTTTGTATGCTTTGGAATAAAAATATTTCATCCTACCCAACCTTTTATAAAAATCGGGCGTAGTAGTGTTCAAATGCCCCTGATGAAGGAGGGTTAAATTCAACAGGGCATAGTAAATTGGATGTGTGTGCGAATCCTGCCGGTAAGAGGGCGGGATTCTTTTTTTGCGATTTGTGCACCGGGTTTAAAAATAAAAAGCCTTTCAGGAGAGTTCCGAAAGGCTTTTTTATTGAAGTGGGAGCTACCGGGTTCGAACCGATGACCCTCTGCTTGTAAGGCAGATGCTCTGAACCAGCTGAGCTAAGCTCCCAAAAAGGGGTGCAAATGTAACAATTATTGAAAATACAAGATGTTTAAATCACTCTTTTTTTTAATCAAGTGATTGTGTAGGTTGGGAAGCTATACTTATAATTTGCTTGTATTCATCCGGGTTCAAATCATTAAAGAAGTAGCTTATAGGGTTCACCTTTACCCCATTTTTAATTACTTCATAATGCAGGTGGTCACCCGTCGATTCTCCGGTTGAACCAACATACCCAATAACTTGTCCACGTTTTACTTTTTGTCCAACGGTAGCAGCAATTCTGCTCATGTGTGCATATAAAGTCTGGTAACCGAAGCCATGATTAATAACCACGTGGTTGCCATATCCCTGTTCTAAATTATCAGCACGTTCCACTATACCGTCTCCGGTTGCATAAATTGGCGTTCCCTCTGCTGCACCAAAATCAATTCCGGTATGCATCTTCATTACTTTATAAATAGGATGAACCCTCATTCCAAAGCCGGAAAGGATTCCTTTTAACTGTTTGCCGTCAATTGGCTGAATGGCAGGGAGGCAGGCAAGCATTTGTTCCTTGTTTTTTGCAAGCTTTTCAATTTCATCATATGATCTGGATTGAACATAAATTTGCCTTACAAGTTGATCCATCTTCCTGGTTGTTTCAGTCATAAGGTCTGAACTGGAAAATCCTTGCAGGTCATTATATCTGTCGGCTCCTCCATATCCTGCCGAGCGGACGCTGGAGGGTATGGGGTCGGCGTCAAGAACTACCCTGTATATATTATTGTCTCTGGAGGCCATATCCTGCATAACCTGATTTACCTGAGTCATTCTGCTGTTCAAAAGGTCATATTGCAGTTCTAATTGGGCTATTTCCCTTTTCAACTTCTTTTCTTTAGGAGAATCAATAACACTGAAACCTATAACTAAAACGATAAATGAAAAGAAAACACTGGTCAGCACATAAGACAATACCTTACGCATCTTATCTCGGAAACGATGATGTACCTTCTCGTAGCTGAGAGTCTTATGATTAAATATGTATTTAATTTTCGCCATCTGTCTGTAAAATTGCCTTACTTTTGGGCAACTCCTTTTTTAATAGGAGTGCAAATATAAACAACATATCCGGAAATTAGCATAATTATATGACATCGGCAGAAATCCGTACTCTTTTCCTCGACTTCTTTAAGTCAAAAGGACATCTTATTGTTCCTTCGGCCCCTATTGTTTTGAAAGATGACCCTACTCTTATGTTCACCAATGCGGGTATGAATCAGTTTAAAGATGTTTTTTTAGGGCATGGAAAGGCACAAAGTCCCCGCATTGCCGACACTCAAAAATGCCTCAGGGTTTCCGGTAAACATAATGATTTGGAAGAGGTAGGAGTTGATACCTACCACCATACCATGTTTGAAATGCTGGGAAATTGGTCATTTGGCGATTATTTTAAAAAAGAAGCTATCGAATGGGCATGGGAACTGCTTACGGGAGTTTATAAAATAGATAAAAGCCAGTTGTATGTTACTGTTTTTGAAGGCGATAAGAACGAAAACTTGGCTTTTGACGATGAAGCTAAAAAATATTGGTTAGCCTATCTACCCGAAGAGCGAATATTAAATGGAAATAAAAAAGATAATTTTTGGGAAATGGGGGAAACAGGTCCTTGTGGACCCTGCTCCGAAGTTCATGTGGATATGCGTTCGGAGGAAGAACGTAAAAAGGTAGATGGGAAAGCATTAGTAAACAAAGGCAATCCGCAAGTTATTGAAATATGGAACCTTGTATTTATGGAGTTCAACCGCAAGGCAGACGGCAAACTGGAAAAACTTCCAGCCCAACATGTAGATACCGGTATGGGGTTTGAACGTTTATCAATGGTGTTACAGGGCAAACAATCTACATATGATACCGATATCTTTCAACCACTGATTAAAGAACTTGAAAAGAATTCAGGCAAGAAATATGTATCTGCGGACAATTCCTCGGAACAGGAAAAGATAAATATAGCCATGCGGGTAATTGCCGATCATATCAGGGCAATTTCATTCACGATTGCCGACGGGCAGATTCCGTCCAATACAGGTGCAGGTTATGTTATACGAAGAATATTGCGCAGAGCCGTGAGATACGGATATCAATCATTAAACCTAAAAGAACCTTTTCTGTATGAATTAGTTGATATTCTCACCAAGCAAATGGGGGATGTTTTCCCTGAATTGGTAAAACAGAATAAACTTATTAAAAAGGTAATTCAGGAAGAAGAGATGGCTTTTATGAGAACCCTGGAACAAGGCTTGAAAAGAATTGAAGCCTCTTGTAATGAATTAGTGGCTCAAAAGAAAAAGGTGCTTGATGGCGAACATGTTTTTGAGCTGCATGATACGTTCGGTTTCCCCGCAGATCTAACTGCGCTTATTGCTAAGGGATATAATTTGGAAATTGATGAAGCCGGATTCAATAAAGCGTTGGAGGTTCAAAAAAACCGCTCGCGCAAAGCTACTGCTGTTGGTAAAGAGGACTGGATTGAGGTAGGTGCGCAAGTGCAAACTGTTTTCACCGGCTATGAAAGCCTGGAAGAAAAATCTAAAATTATAAAGTACAGGAAAACTACACTGAAAGGGAAGGACCAGTATCAAATCGTATTGGATAAAACTCCATTCTATGCCGAAAGTGGTGGGCAGGTTGGGGACTCAGGCTATCTGGAGTCAAATGGAAAACGTGTCCGAATCAATAACACTCAAAAAGAAAACAACCTTATAATTCATTTCTCAGAGGCATTGCCGGAAAATATAAATGACACCTTTACTGCTATTGTTGATCCGTTAAGAAGAATTCACACTGCCGATAATCACTCTGCCACACACCTCTTGCATGCAGCGCTGCGAAAGGTTCTTGGCACGCATGTTGAGCAAAGAGGTTCACTCGTCAGTCCCGATTATCTGCGGTTCGATTTTTCACATTTCTCGAAAATGAATGACGAAGAGCTTCATGAAATTGAAAGCCTCGTTAATCAGAAAATACGTGAAAATATTCCATGTACTACCCAAATTTTGCCTGTGGACGAGGCCAAAAAATTAGGCGCTATGGCTCTGTTTGGTGAAAAATATGGCGATACGGTAAGAGTGGTGACCATGGATAAAAATTATTCCATTGAACTTTGCGGAGGAACGCATGTAAAAGCAACGGGACAAATAGGGTATTTTAAAATAGTGTCGGAAAGTGCACTGTCTGCCGGTATTCGAAGGATAGAAGCCATTACTGCCCTTGGTGCTGAAAACTATATACACGACCAGATGGAAACATTAAAGCAGGCCTCACTGGCTCTTAAAAACCCGAAGAATGTTGTAAAAGCCATACAGGATATGCAACAACAGGCCAGCGAATTAAGCAAGCAGGTAGAGAAGCTTTCAAGAGAGCAGGGGCAGCAGATTAAAACAATTTTAATTAGTAAGAAGCAAGCTATAGGAAGCATCGTATTTATTGGAGAAAAAATTGATATTGCCTCGGCAGATGTGGCGAAAGATATATGCTTTGCATTAAAATCTGAAACCCCGAATTTGTTTCTGATTCTTGGTGCTGAAGTTAATGGGAAAGCAAATTTATTCCTTGCCGTTTCAGATAACCTGGTAAAGGATAAAAATTGGAATGCATCTGCTCTTATCAGAGAATTCAGCAAGGAAATACAAGGTGGCGGCGGCGGGCAAGCATTTTACGCAACAGCCGGAGGTGCTCGAGTGGAAGGTATTTCTGTTGCAATTGCAAAGGCAAAACAATGGGTAGAGCAAAATAAATAATAGTACAATAAAAATGAGAACAAAATCCCCTTTACAAAGAAGAATTGCATACACTGCTGTTGTTTTGGCAGGCACATTATTTTATGGTTGCGGCATTCAAAGTAAAAGCAAGTATATTGTCAATCCGGACTTAACCGCTAAATGTGTGTATGAAGAGAAGGAAGGGCTTGATGTGGCAGCAATGTTAACTTCCTCCGCCGGATCCGGAGCTTCTGCCGGAGCAGGATTAGATATGTTTTCATCTTTGGGCGGAAAAGACACAACAATCCCTTCTCCACATGATATTTTACTTGGCTTTGCCAGTAAAATATTATCCAACAAAGGCGTGGAAGCTTGGAACGATGTATCCTTTGGTATGATAGGAAAAGATACGGTATACTTTAAGGGTACTGCCTATTTAAAAAATATTTCTTCCGGTGGACTTTCGTCGTTTGACTCTGCCATGCATATCTACAATAATGATAAGGGTCAAACGGTTATTGAAATGAAACAAAACAAGAAAGACACCGGACTAACTTCTTCAGCTAATATGTATAAAAGCATGTTTAAAGGTGGCGACTCTTATTATATGATGCATTATTATATGGCTACATTTTTTAAAGAGTTTAACTTCAGTATAACATATCAACTTCCTGGTAAAATAGCTTCCTGTTCTAACTTCACTAAAATAAACGACAATACCGCTGTGTTTTCCTTTGACGGTAAAAGTATGGTGCAAAGCCTTGATACACTTATGCAAAATGCGGATATGATGAGCAAGATGTATTCCAATCCATCGTCAGGCATGGGTTCATTATCAAATACAAACAATATTCTTTTTGGAGGAGACAAACCTGTCCAAATTATATACCAATCAGGCAATAAGGCACAGTTTGACTATGCAAAAGAGGTGGAAGATGCAAAAATATATTATGCTGATTTCCGAAAAAAATCTGGGTTAGCAACTTTTGATTCCATTGCCTTAATGAAGAAACAACAAGCAGAATTTGAAGCCGGAAAGCTAAAAGGCACACTTATACTTACTGCCGCTGATTCTGCCAATGGAAAAATATATTTTAAAAGCCTTAAAGCCAAACAATATTCTCGAGGATATATCGACTTTACGGGTGCATTATCAAAGCCCGTTACTTCAGATGTTTCTTTCACGGTCAGCATTACTTCTGCACACACCGATAATGGCATGAATGTGTTGGATAGTATTCAGGATCATACCGATTTTGGTGCATATGTTTATTTCGCATCTCAGAACGTTAAAGATACCGTAATGGGTGGGGATATGCTTACTTTCAGTATTAGCGGGGCCTTTCCTGATGATTGTAAATATATTAATCTGGAAGGAGAACTAAAGGCTGGTAATGCAAAAACGATTCCATTTAAATTGAATAATCTTTACCTGTACAACAAAACGTCTAAAGATGGGGAAGGTTCCGGAGGATGGAAATAAGGAAAATGCTTATTCATAAAAGGTTACCTTGCCGGTATCTAAATCGTAAAGTCCTCCAATAATTTTAATTTTTTTAGATAACTCCAATTCACGCAATAAGGGACTTTGCTCTTTTACTTGCTGAACGGTTAGTGTAACATTATATTTTGTAACATTTCCTACAAATGATTTGTTTTTTGAATTTCGCTCCGACTTTGTTTCTGTTTCAATGGCAATTGCCGGCTTTACTTTGTTCAAAAGAGTAGTGATGTGCCCCAACTCAATATTATCACAGGCACCTTCAATAGCGCCGCATTTAGTATGCCCCAAAACGACAATGAGCTTGGAGCCTGCAATTTTACAGGCAAATTCCATGCTTCCTAAAATATCGTCATTTAAAATATTTCCCGCTATGCGGATGCTGAAGATATCTCCCAACCCCTGATCGAAAATCAGTTCGGCGGAAGTTCTGGAATCAATACAGCTTAAAATGGCCGCAAAAGGAAATTGGCCGGTAGAAGTATCATTAGCTTGTTGCAAAAGATCCCGGTGTGCTTTAATGTTGTTCACAAACCTTTCATTTCCTTCTTTTAAAATTTCAAGTGCAAGTTCCGGTGTCAAACTATCTTGTGTATCTTTTGTATGTGTTCTCATATTACTAATCTCTTTGGTATACTATTTTTTAATCGTAGTTTCAAAAGTAATATTTCTTTAACATATGAGGTTCCCCTCTATTAATTCAGGTGGTTTTATATCGCATTTTTATAACCAGTATTTATTATCCTCCCTATACACGAGTGAAAGAGGGATATACACCCATGAATTGTATGATTCCCTCTTATCACTAACGTGTACCACCAACTATTTTACTACAATTACCAAATACTTCGATTCGCCCCAAAAAGCGGAAAGGTCTGTAATATTCAAGGTATCGGAATTTTTATTGCCGGATATTTTATAAGAGCCGGCGGGATGATTGGTTATGAGTCTGCTGAATTTGCCATTGATTGGAATAACATGCAACTTGGTCATATCACCTTGGGTAAATTTAGAATTATCAATATCAGACTTAAGTTCCGTTGCTCCGCCAATGCCAATAATGCTGCCTTCTTTAGATATTATCCCTTGTTTTTTTAGTTCTTTTGAAGTGCCAATCGTATAGTAAACCGTATTCACCATTGTCCGCATAGCGTTTATCTCCTCCCGTTGTTTGTGAATAACAGCAATACTATCGTTGAACTGTTCCGTAATTGTTTTGAGAGATGAATTGCTGGTGGCCAACTCACTTTGCAAATCTACAATTTGGGCATCTTTTTCAGCCAGCTCTTTTGTCAGATGCTTTACAACATTTTCAAGGTCCAAATCTTTTTTGTCTTCTTTTCTTAATTTTCTCTCCAATTGGTAAATTCTTCTGTTTTCCCTTACTATTCTTGAGTCTAAGGCTTTTATATCAGCAACCAGGTTGTGCGGGGGTTCCCCTCCATCCGACATGGATACTATTTTCTCTTTTGATTTGATACTATCTATGTTATTCTGTAATTCATCCAGGGTTTTAACGTAGTTGGTAATTGCAGAATCCTTTTGCTGTGTCTGTCTTGTCAATAAAGAATCCTGTACGTGTAATGCCTGAAGTTGTTGCACTTGTTTTGAATTGTCGGTGCAGGCTGTTATAATAATAGCGGCCAGCGGGATATACATTAGTTTATTCATAATTCAGTTTGTTTAAATGTTTTGTATTACTTAAGGAGTGTAAATACACTCCACATTTTTTTAAGACGGTTAATTGGTTATTGATTTAAAATCGTTATCGGATCTATAGTTGATAAACTCGCAATCGGTTTTAACCATCTGCTTGAGAGATTCGTCCTTGCTTAGCGCTGTTGTCAAATCACGTATCATCTCAGACTTATTGTTAGTGCGAGCGGCAATAATGGCCTTCAGGTAGTATGCTATTGCACTGTTATTGTTTGATGCATCCAAGGTCGAATTGGCCCCTACGTAGTCATTATTTAGCAGTTTTGCCAAGGCCAAATTAAATGTATTGAATGAACCCATATTGGAAACCGCATCGGAATAATTGCCGGTTTGAATATTGATTAGCCCCATATTGTAAGTTACTTCAGGTCCTGCTCCCCCGGCATTTTTGAAATATTTCACGGCATCCTTCCGATTTCCGTTCAGGTGAGCTATTACTCCCAGGTTATTTTGCACAATTGGATTAGAAGGAGAAAGTTGCTCCGCTTTTTCAAATTGCATGCGGGCATCTGTTAAGTTATTCTGCATTACTTCAATATATCCTATATCATTTGAACATCTCCAGTCATTTGGGTATTCCTTCGCTGCTGTTTTATATATACTTAACTTCTGATTCATATCTTTGGTAAGTGTTGCTGCATACAAAAGTTCTTCTATCGTAAGGCTTTCCGGGCTAGAAGATGCTAGAGATGTTATTTGTTCATCTGTCGGACTTTTCTTTTCTGCATTCATCACTACTATCGCTCTTCTCAGTTTAGGAAGTATTTCAGTGGCTAGTTCTTTATAGGTAAGGGAAAGCGCTTTTATCTCCTTCATCCTTTGGTCATGGTCTGTGTACATAGACAGGACGCGCAGAATAAGATCTTTGTCCTTAACATTGGATTTTTCTACACGGGATTTGAATCCTTCCCAATCCATTCCGCTAGTTCCAACCATATAAAAGGGAGCATCTGTGCCAAACTTGGTATTACACTTTTTAGAATTCATTTGTCTGAACAATTGCTTCATGGCTTTGATGGCTGTTTTGGCGCGGTCATCGGCCAGATGGTCGTTGAATTGGGTTTCACCATCCGGAGAGGCATACGCCGACATACTTATATTATCGAACGCATAACCTTCTTTTATGCCCATCTTTACAAATTCCTTAAATTGCTTCATCTCTTCACTTCGCATTTCCTCCGACCGCACATTCGAATGGCTTATAACATAATAAATGTGCGATGTGTCTTTTTCAGGTATCGTCTTTTTAAAATCATCTTTACCAAGTATCACCTTGTCATCACTTTGCAAAAGCTTGGCGGTAGTTATGGTTCCGTCCGCAATTTTAAATGCAGGGAATTTTTTCTTGTTGTTTTCCAGCGTAGCATTTATATCCAGTTCATCTGTTTTCATAGTTGGTATATAGGCTACTTTATCAATATAGCTTAGCCCTCCACCCTCATCAAAATGTATTTTAATGCCACTCCCGGCAGCCTTATCTCCAATTAGTGTTACCGGTTTTAAAGGATATTCAGATCCATCCGATAATTTAAGTGTGGGCACTACTGTTACTATTGCCTTCTTTGAAAAATATTTTGCTGGATATTTTACAACTATGTTCACATTAACGCTATCTCCATTTTCCTGCAGGGGGTTTGGGGTAGCAGCATATTGAACTTTACCTGCATCTTTAATCATTTTAGAAAATCCACTGCATCCGGTCATGCCAATAGTAACTATACAAATGGCCGACAACACTTGAAAAATTTGCTTATTCATAACAAATCAATTAAACTCGTATTAAAATATTAACTATTTCTCTTTTTTATATTCATCTGAACACCGGTAAATGGATTATAGCCAAGCATGCAGCAATGAATATAATTCAGTAAGATGAGGAATGCCCTGATTTAACAGTTTCTCAGTTAAATGGATTCCACAGGAAAAGTATAAGGAAACAAAAAGTTATCCCCTGTACTTTAGCAAAGTACGGGAGGGGCATGGGAAGTGAATGCCGAGAGAAACTCCGGCGGCAGCGCAAGAATATCTGTATGGGATAGTATATGTTTTATCCTGACAAGATTTATTAAAGCATTATCGGTAAAGCGATAAGCAAGATATAATGAGTGAATATCCGCTATAAATGAAAACACAAAGGTTTTTCCTTCCAATCCGGCACGGAAGAGTAAAACGGTATATCCATTATGGGGCTTTTTTTCATTCATGCTTGAAATAAGACAAGTATGAGATGCAATTGGCGATATGCTTAATTTGCAACCAATAACACCGTTACAAGTACCCGCACATTTAGCGGCATGGCTAATAAAAATAAGAGAAGAAAGAATGAGAAAAAAATTACAATACCTTTTCACTTGATTTGTGTGATTATGCATTTATATCGTGCAAAAATATTATAAATTACAGACGAGTAAACAATATAGGCGCGTTTTTAACGTTTTTTATACTTTGCAACTTTATAAGTTGAAAATCAATTATATTTTAAAATTTTAAAAAACATTCAATTACGGAACACTATAAAAATAATTTATTCTCAAAATTAAGAGCCTGAAGCTTTTTTCAATGTAATGAAAACAATCTGTTTTTTGGATGTTTATTTCATTATCTTTGTATATAGTTTTGTATATCAATCAATAAAAAACGACCTGTAAATCTAAAATTAATACAATCCAAACTCATACATGATATATAAATACGCTGTAAATTGTTTCAAAACAAAGGCCAGTGACCTATTATTGCCACTTGTTATAGTTATAGTCTTTTTTAGCGGAATAACCAATTTGCCTGCACAAAACTATTGGATGCAAAAAGGCGGTGGTGCAAGTGCTGATGAAGGATATAGCATTTCTATAGATGACAGTAATAATACCTACACTACGGGCTATTTTACAGGTACCGCTTCTTTTGGCTCATTTAATTTAACAGCATCCGGAGTCTCTGATATTTTTGTTGCTAAAACAAATAGCAGCGGAGTTTATAAATGGGCGGTTAAAGCCGGTGACGGAGGCTCGGACAGAGGTTTGGCAATTGCAACAGATGCGAATGGAAACAGCTATGTAACAGGATATTATTATGGTACTGCTACCTTCGGCATACATTCAATTACCAGTGCAGGATTACAAGACGTTTTTGTTGCGAAATATGATCGCAATGGCAATGTGTTATGGGTAGTAAGCGGTGGAGGTACCGAATCAGATATTGGAAATGCCATAGCCGTAGATAATAATGGTAATGTGGTAATTACCGGACAATTTACAGGAACGGCCACTTTTGGCACCTTCACATTAAATAGCACAGCAAATAATATTAATGTATTTACCGCCAAATTGAATGGCAGCACCGGAACCTTTATGTGGGCGGAATCAGGAGTCGGGAAGCATACCGACAGGGGCCTGGGAGTTGCCTGTGATCCGGCTGGAAATATATATATAACCGGGCAGTTTACAGATACTATTACATTCAACACCCCACATTATAGTCCGCTTTTCAATGCCATATTTGTAGTAAAATACAATACATCCGGTGCCGAACAATGGATTACAACCGCCGGTGCAGGAACTTATAATATTGCTAATGCCATAGCGGTAGATCATAGTTCCAATGTTTATATAACAGGCAACTTTACAGGAACTCTCACGTTTTATGCACAAACAACATTTACGCTTACAGAAACATATGCCAATCGTATCTTCCTTGCCAAGTATGATCAAAATGCAAATCTTCAATGGGATGTAGCAGACGGCTCCTCCAATCCTGTTACGTCAAATAGTATTGCGCTTGATGGTTCCGGAAATCCTTATATAATCGGCAATTTTGATTGTATTATGAATAGTTATGCTGACCGCTATGGACAAGGCACTTTTAATTCGGTTGGATACTGGGATATTTTTAATGCAGAATATAGTTCAGCTTCGGGAGCCTGGCAATGGAGCAGGCAGATTGGAGGACATGGAAATAATTATGGATATGGGCTTGCCGTTTCTCCCACCGCCAATCTTTTCGCCACCGGCAGTTTTGACCAGGATATGATTATTACGGAGAATCCCTCCAATTATCTTGGGTATAATACCTTTGCCAATGACTATTGTACACCCACTTACTGTTCAGACCCTGATTACGGGTATTATGCATATTTTAATACCACCGGCAATTTGGATATTTTTATTGCCGAGCCTATTAATTTAAACAGGCAAACTTATGATTATTATGACCGAAGCGGCGGAGGGTGCAGTAGGCCAATTGTAGGGGTTTGCGTGGGAACTTTATCAAATGTTTGTCAAGACACAGTTAAATTTTGTACCAGCGGCATAATTACAGCCATACCCAGAACTTGTGTACCCATAGGGCCTGTTTATACCTATTTATGGTCAACCGGAGCCACAACATCTTCTATTAATGTTTCCACCACGAGATGGTATTCTGTAAAGCAAACATCGGTAGACGGGTGTTCTGTAAGCAAGGACAGCACATATGTCATTATTCACCCTGCGCCGGCACCGCCCTGCATATCTGATAATGTTGTAATTAATACAAACTCAACAAACCCCTTGCCTATTAGGGTTTGTGATGGTCCGGTAATTCTTACGGGATGTAATTACAGCACCGACAGTACCTGGTATTGGACAACACCAACCGATGTAAGGAAAGATTCCATCCACATTTCTGTCGGTCTTCGTTCGGATAGTGGTTATTATTGTTTTAATGTAGTTAACAGATATGGCTGTACCAGCCAGACATGTGTATGGGTTGCAATTGACAGCGCCCTGCCAAGAATTAAACCCAAGCTAACCTGCCTTACCTGCAGGCATGATACAGCCTTTTTATGCAAAGGCAATGGATTTACATTGCTTCCGTATGATTCAATAACAAACCGGGATTCCAATCCTTCTTTATGTATTCCTCCTTCCGCAGGTACCTCTAACAGATGGTCTGCCCGTCCAAGTACTATAGGTTATTCTTCCAGAACATATTGCCCGGATCAAAATACATTCGTTCCTGATAACTGGGATTCCGGATGGTATAAAATTACCGATACTGTTGTTCAGTCAAATGTTTGCGGCACCCATAAATACGTAGTAAAAGATTCAATTTTCGCACGTATATATCCTGTCCCAATAGTTACATTAAACATTACGGGATCTACAACAGTATGTCCCGGTGATTCCGAATGGATAGTAGGTTCAGGGAATGCAAATTATACCTGGTCAAACTCCAGTACAAACGACAGTATATATGTCGGGCCCGGATATTACTACATCACAGCTACGGTAACAAATTCGCATGGATGCACAACCACAGGGACTGCCGCTATTAACATAACAAATTATTTAGTTGTAACGCCTACAGTTACTTCCAACCCTTCTAATGGTGTAATTTGTCCGGGCGACTCTGTTGAAATAACTTGTACGGGGGCCTTATATCAAAAATACCAGTGGTATGGCCCGTCAGGTCCTTTGACAAGACATACGGCATCAGTTTATGTTACTGCCCCAGGTAGTTATTATTGCGTGGTAAGCGATAGCACTCCCTGCCCTTTTTCAACATTATCAAATACGGTGATAATTGAATCATATTCCACACCTTTTTTACAATTGCCTTCCGGAAGTAATATTTGCCCCGGTGATTCTATCGTACTGCAGGTAGAAGCGTCAAATGATGCTTTAATAGTATGGCAGGCACCTTTAATAGGAAATTCTACAACCCAAACTATTACATCTCCGGGAACATATTCTGTAAAGGTTACCGCCTGTGGAATTACTACTACTTGTACTGTCACAATAACTGAATCCCATCCTTTTGCTAGAATAACGGCAACCCCTTCGAAAACAATTTGTACCGCGGGCGATTCAATATACCTTGCTGCTGCAGCGGGAATGGCCAATTACTTATGGAATCCGGGAAGCAACAATAGTCAAAATATTTATGTGAAGAGCGCAGCAACATATACCTTAACGGCTACCGATGCATTTGGATGCACGGCTACTGCTGATGTGGTCATATCGCCACCTTTAAGAGATTCAATCGCCTTGGCGAGAAATATTAGTTGCAGGGGAAGCAGCACGGGAACAATTACCTTAGGTGTGATAGGTGGTGCATTGCCATATACTTTTTCCTGGTCACCTCCCGAAGGAAGTAATTCTACAGCGTCAAATCTGTCGGCAGGTTCCTATAGTGTTACTGTGATAGATGCCAACGGCTGCACAAAAACAGCATCGGCTACCCTTTCACAACCCGCTACGCTTTTAGTTTCCGGTGTCCTGTCTTTCTCCAATGTTAATTGCTTTGGAAATTCAAATGGAATAGCTACTGCCACCGCTTCGGGTGGCGAACCCTCTTATTCTTATTTATGGAGCCCCGGCGGAGAGACTACAGTGACAGCCACAGGACTTACAGCGGGTACATATACGCTTAATGTTATCGATTCTGCCGGATGCAGCGAAACCTCACACGTAACTATTACACAACCGCTCGCCATTGCTCCACTCTTTACTCCGGTAAGCGCCACCTGTCTGGATGATGATGGTTCCGCCAGCGTTTCAGTTAATGGAGGCACTTCTCCTTATTCATACCTTTGGAATCCCGGGGGAAGTACAAACACTTCTATATCGGGACTGACGCCTGGAACATATAGTATAACAATTACAGATTCACATGGTTGTATTGACAGCACTTCTGTAACCGTGGGTCTTGATACAACACTTTACATTGTTATTTCGGGGAATGATTCTCTTTGCAAGGGTCAAAGTGTTACCCTTAATGTTTCCGGGGGGACGACCTACTTATGGTGCACAGGCAGCACTTCCACAAACATTACACTTAGCCTTTCGCGCGACACTACCCTTTGGGTAAAAGGCACAACAGGCATTTGTACTGATTCAATTCCATATCCTATAACAATTTATAGGTCACTGTTAGCATTTATGCCTAGACTAGATTCTATCTGTCCCGGTACACCTGTAACAATAAATGTGAAGGTTCTGGGCGGTAAACCTGCATATACCTATTTATGGAACAATGGAATTACCAGTGACAGCCCCGGAATTTTTACACTTTATCCCACTGCTTCCACCACTTATATTGTAAACATTACCGATGCTTGTAATTACAAAGCAAAAGATTCCATTTATGTTAAAGTGCTTCCCAAAGATTCTGCGGCTTTTACTTTAACGCCTGATACCATTCAGGGCGGGCATGTAATAACCTTTACAAACAACAGCCTAAATGCAACCACTTTTAATTGGAATTTTGGGGATGGAGGCTCTTCTAATGATTTGGATCCTACGCATGAGTATTTGAATCCAGGAGTATATCAAGTAGTGCTTACCGGTTATGGTCCCGATGGCTGCCCCGATACAGCAGTGAGAGACGTTTACGTTACACCTGAAATATATATACCGAATGTATTTACTCCCAATGGTGATGGTATTAATGATATTTTCTATTTCACCATTCAGGGTGCATTATGCTTCCATGCTAACATATATAACCGGTGGGGTGTGCTTGTTTACGAATTAAATAGCGAGCCCGAAGGCTGGCCCGGAACAATTCGCCAAACAGGAGAACCTGCAGCCGACGGGACATATTATTATATTCTGAACTATTGCGACTATAAGAATGTATCACATGAACTGGATGGGTTTATTACTTTGATAAGAAACAAACAGTAACCCAATATATTTTATTCGGCGTCTTAAAAAATCAGATTACTTTACTGAATATATCTTTTTGAGGTGTATTTTTCCATAAGTGTGCATCAAGCGCCATGCATATATTGCGGATGAATTTTTTGCCCTCTTCAGTAACAATTAGCTTGTAGGGAAAACGCTGAATAAGCCCATCCAATTCCATTTCCTTTAGCCTGTTTAATGCATTGTAAAGCGCTTCAGTTTGATCTTCTTTGTCAAGCCAGGAAGTTTCGAATTTGCACATTATATTAAGAATATGTTTCCTTAAAATCAAATCTTCCGAATTCAATATATGTCCGCGAAAAACAGGGAATAAACCTTTATTTAAAATATCATAATACTCTTCAACTACTTTAATATTTTGTGCAAACGCATACCAGGTATCGCTGATGGATGATACACCCAAACCAAGCATAAACTCGGTGTAATTATGCGTATATCCCATAAAATTGCGGTGCAGTTTTTTTAATTGTGCAGCTTTGTATAACGAATCACTTTTTAGTGCGAAGTGGTCCATTCCGATTTCTACATATCCTTCCCTTTCAAGCATAGCGCGTCCTGTTTCATAGAGTTCCCTCTTTTCCTCATCTTTTGGCAAATCATTTTCGGTAAACTTTCTTTGCCCGGGTTTTATCCATGGAACATGCGCATAGCTATAGAGTGCTATCCTGTCAGGTCGCAGTAGTTTTACTTTATTAATGGTATCAATTACACTTGATTTTTTTTGAAGAGGCAGCCCATAAATCAAATCAAAATTAATGGATTTATAACCCAGCTCCCTAGCCTGACTGGTCACTCTTTCTACATTTTCAAACGGCTGTATGCGGTTAACGATCTCCTGAACTTTTGGATCAAAATCCTGTATGCCTAAACTTAACCGGGTGAAACCAAGTTCATGTAAAATTTTAAGATGTTCATATGTGGTATTATTAGGATGTGCTTCAAAACTGAACTCCGCATTTTCGCAAACTTCCGCCTTTGAAAGAATGCCGTCGAGTAATTCTTTCAGATGCTCCGGGCTAAAAAAGGTGGGCGTTCCTCCTCCCAAATGAATTTCTTTTATGCGTGGCTTACCCTGAAACAGCTCAATATACAAACCCCATTCTTTTTGAACAGCCTTTAAATAGGGTTGTTCAACAGTATGGTTAGTGGTTATACGGGTTGTGCATCCGCAGTAAGTGCAGAGACTTTGGCAAAAAGGGAGATGTATATATAAGCTTATTCCTTCTATTGCGTTTGTTTTGTCAAATGATTTTTTTACTTCTATTTTCCATTGTTCCTGTGTCAGGTTATTTTCCCAATAGGGTACGGTAGGATAACTTGTATACCGTGGTGCAGGAACATTGTATTTCTTGATCAGATTTGTTTTCATACTTTTAATTATCTTTTAAAAACCACTCAGCATAAGAGGTGGCAGTTTCTCTTAATTTAAGATGGTGCAGGCTTGTGGATGACGGTAAGTTTTTTTCTATCCTTTCAACAAAATCAAGCAGTAAATTTTCACAGGTTGGTTGATAATCTACCAGCAATACCTTACCGGATATACCGGCAAAATTTACTGCCATATGTTTAGATGATTCTTTATTTAAAACCAATGAATGGTCAAAATGTTCAAGCACGGATTTTCCTACTATCTCTTTCAGTATTGAGAAGTCTATAACCATTCCTAAAACAGTAGAATTTATAGTAGTGACCGGTTTTCCGGAAACCGTTACGGAGAGTTTATAGGAATGCCCGTGAATATCCTTACAGGGTCCATCATATCCAAGTAATGCATGAGCCATTTCAAAATTAAATTCCTTTGTAACTCTTATTGTACTCATTGGTTATTATGAAATGGGATAGGATTTGATGTTACAAACATAGAGTAGTATTAGTAGTAGTAATATGAGTATTCTCATTAAGAATAATACAATTTATCATTAAATCGTTGAGATAGATGAAGGAGATAAATGCGTTAAAACCAATCCTGGGTAATAGGTCTTAATTTATGATAGAGCTTTGTTTTACTCGCTTTTGTTTTGGGTATAAATTTCCCGCAAATGGCAGGTATATACATTACCCGTCTTCTGCTTTTTTCACCCACAAAAGGCGATTGGCCTACCCGGTGCCAGAGATGTCCATGATGTACCACCACATCTCCTGCATTGGCTATAACTAATGCTTCATTTTTATCTTTCTTGCTATTCAGAAAATAGGCTTTTTTAAATAACAGCTGAAATAATTTTTGCTTATGGGTGCCGGGCAAAACACGCAGGCCGCCATTCGTTTCTGAAGAGTCATCGAGGTATACACCTATATTCAACATGGGGAGAACTTTGCCATCGTAAAATAAATCGCGAATACTGTCTGTATGCCATCCCATCTGCTTGAATTTACTATTGGGGGCATTTACATAATGATTGAATACAACTCCGTCTTTCTCATCTTCGGCAATTCGGGGTTTATAGCCTTCTAATACATTAAGCAAGGGTTTAAGTTTGCCGCTGGCAATAAATTCATGCATGGGTTTGCTATATAGAGAAAAGAAAGGGAAGCGATGTATGATCTTACTTTCATCTATATCTTTTCCTACAAATAGGGGAACTCCGTTTATGTCAGTAGCTCCTTCTGCCAGTAACTTTCGGGAAGCCTCGTAATAAGAATCAATAATTGCTTTTACTTCGCTTTTTGTAAGCACGCTAGTAAAGTGAAGAAATCCATATTTGTTAAAAAAAGCCACCTGCTCATCGGTCAACTCATCACCCAAATGAAATTTCCGATATTGAAAATTTACATTATACCCCATGAAAAAGTGATAAAATTTTAGATTTACAAGTGACTTTTTTTAGTTTTTAGTTTTCACTTTTATTTCTTCAGTAAGAGTTTTAACGGCCAATGATAATACCCATATTACAATTAATAGTATACCAATTAAAAATAGTACTATATAATTGGTAAAACCTAAAGAAGTAATAAATGAAGGGCCGGCTTTTTCATCCTCCGCTACTTTTTGAGTGGCGGCCGTAATATTATCACTCCCCGAGGATTGCACGGTTGCAGATTTTGAGCCATCGCCTGCAGCTGCTGCAACTACTGGTTCTCCTCCTGTTTTTATATAGGCTAAAATTGACTTGATATCACCATCCGAAATAGACTGGTCGGGCATCACTATTTGACTGTTATCGCTGAAAAGTTTTACAGCATCTTTATCACCCGATTTAACTAAGGTTTGTGAACTGTGTACCCATTTTAATATCCACCCTTCAGTGCGCCTGTCCTGAATACCTTTTAAGTCAGGTCCAACGAGTTTGCCTTTGCCTACCGTATGGCATGCTCCGCAATTAGTTCTGAATATCTGGCCTCCATCCTGAGCAAATAATTGTGAAAATGGAATTGAAAAGATAGTTATTGCTGCAATTAAAAATTTTGTTTTCATGGTGCAATGAAAGTATGTTGTTATTTTTTGTAAAAGTATTTTGTAACTATGGTTTGCGGTATGACAATTATCACATCGGTTATTGATTATTATCATAATGTTCCCCTTTTTGCCTGCTCGGCCTCTATTGATTCAAACAGCGCCTGGAAATTTCCTTTGCCAAAAGATTTTGCGCCCACCCGTTCAATAATTTCAAAGAAAAGAGTTGGCCTGTCTTCAACTGGTTTGGTAAAAATTTGTAATAAATATCCCTCTTCATCCCTGTCTACCATAATACCTAGCTTTTTTAACACACCTAAATCTTCTTTTATTTTTCCTACCCTTTCAAGTACGGTATCATAATACGATCCTGGCACAAAAAGAAATTCAACCCCCCGTTTATGCATTTCGCTCACTGTGAATACTATATCATTTGTAGCAACCGCAATATGTTGGCATCCCGGGCCATTATAAAAATCAAGAAACTCTTCAATTTGCGATTTTTTCTTTCCTTTCGCCGGTTCATTGATGGGGAATTTTATTCTGCCATTTCCGTTTGCCATTACTTTGCTCATAAGGGCAGTGTATTCTGTAGAAATGTCTTTATCGTCAAATGTGATGAGATTTTTAAATCCTAAAACATCTTCGTAAAATTTGGCATATTTATTCATATCTCCCACATTCACATTGCCCACGCAATGGTCAACATATTCTAATCCGGTAGAAGCAGGATTATAATCGGATTCCCATTTTATATATCCCGGTAAAAATATTCCTTCGTAGTTTTTGCGCTCTATAAAAAGGTGAATGGTTTCACCATAGGTGTGAATGCCGGCTTTTTTTACAGAGCCTTTAGCATCTGTTTCATCAATTGGTTTTAAATACGATTGGGCACCTCTTTTAATAGTTTCGCTGTATGATTTTTCCGCATCATCAACCCAAAAAGCAATCACTTTCACTCCGTCGCCGTGTTTCTTAATATGTTCTGCAATTTCAGAATCAGATTTAAGCGGGGTTGTTAATACAAGCGTAATTTTACCTTGTCTTATTACATAGGAGGTACGATCTTTTAATCCGGTTTCAAGCCCTGCATATGCAAGGGATTGAAAACCAAACGCAGTTTTATAAAAGTGTGCCGCTTGTTTTGCATTTCCTACATATAGTTCTACATAATCTGTTCCGTTGATGGTTAGGAATTCTGTATTGTTTAATTTTTGTTCCTTTAATACTTCGAGGTTTGTTTCCATTTTATTTTTTAGTAAATTGTTCTATTATAACAAGCAATAAGCATGCGCCTGAGGCAATCCATAATAGGTTTTCAAGCAGCAAAAGGGGGAGGGGTTTTTTATCTCGAGCCATTTTCAAGAATTTTTTCAGGTTGAGTAATCCATGATTTATAATAATCTTTAACTTCCAATTTCAATGCCTCTTCCGTTACCATTAATGGTTTAAATGGATCAATCATAACGGCGATTTCGTTGGTTTCCTTTTTTCCAATACTTCTTTCAATTGCCCCCGGATGCGGTCCATGAGGTATTCCGCCCGGATGAAGTGTAATTTGTCCTTTTTCAATATTGTTGCGGCTCATAAAATCCCCGTCTACATAATAAAGTATTTCGTCAGAATCAATATTGCTGTGATGGTAAGGCGCAGGGATTGCCTGAGGATGATAGTCATACATGCGAGGCACAAAGGAGCATACTACGAAATTATTGCCTTCAAAAGTCTGGTGAATGGGAGGGGGCATGTGCAATCTTCCTGTGATGGGTTCAAAATTATGAATGGAAAAAGCATACGGATATTGATACCCGTCCCATCCAACAGCATCGAATGGATGAGTGCCATAAACATAATGATAAAGTATTCCCTGTTTTTTTATCATAACATCAAACTCTCCATGCTCATCGTGGGTTTTGAGTTCTGTAGGAATTTTAATATCTCGTTCACAAAATGGAGAATGTTCTTGTAATTGACCATAGTCGTTCCTGTATTTACGTGGAAGAGAAATAGCGCTGAAAGATTCAATAACCAGATGCTTATTATCGGTCTCATTAAACTCTATTTGATAAATAGTTCCCCGCGGGATAACAAGGTAGTCACCGTATTCAAAAGGAATATTGCCATAAATTGTTTTTAGTTTTCCGGACCCTTTATGAATAAAGATCATTTCATCGGCGTCGGCATTTTTATAAAAATAATTTACAGATTTTTGAGGAGCTGCAATACTTATATAAAGATCATTATTTACCAAAAGCGTTTTACGGCTTTTTAAGTAGTCTGGATGTCCTTCTATATTAAACGTTTTAAAACTGCGGGCTTTTAGTCCTTTCTTTACGGCAATTTTCGGTTCCAGCGAAACGGAGCTTTCGATGCGTGTTACAATAGTGGGCGGGTAAAGATGATACACCAGTGATGAGTTACCTGCAAAACCTTGTGTTCCCACTAGTTCTTCCTGAAACAAAGAATTATCCTTTTTTCTGAAAACAATATGGCGCTTACTTGGTATTTTTCCGGCTTTTGAATAGTATGGCATAATGAATATTTATTTACTGCATTTTAATATCCTACTTAGGAGTTATACAAGTTTAAACATACACCAAAGCTTATAGTATGACTTTCATCACACATGGCAAATAAAAAATGCCTTAATCAATTATATTAGCCAATCGTAATAATTTAGGCTGGTCAAGTATTTTAATTTTTTTTCCATCCAGTCCAAGAATGCCTCCCCGTTCCAGTTCGAAAAGCAGGCGTATAACAGTTTCGCGGGCTGTACCTACAATGTTCGCAATATCTTCACGCGTCATAGCAACATTGATGGTTGCATTGTCATTCTCAAAACCGTAACTTTCTTTTAATAGAAGTAGGCCCTGTGCCAGCCTCTCTTTAACAGACTTTTGTGCAATATCCGTTATATTCCTTTCTGCAATTTTAAGTTCATTGGAAAATAAATGGATAATCTTGAAGGCAAGTTTCGGATCCTTTTCCACCATGGCAATGAAAACCTTAGTAGGGATAAAGCATACCGATGAATTTTCAAGTGCAACGGCTGAACAGGAGTATTTATCTCCGCTAAGCACAGCCCGGTACCCCATAACATCCCCATCTTTGCAAAGATGTACTATGTGTTCTCTTCCATCAGCTCCTGTTTGGGTTACTTTTATTTTTCCGCTATTGATACAATATAAGCCGTGAGGATATGCTCCTTCCTCAAAAATTGTCTGCCCTTTTTTAAAAGATTGACATGTTTTTGAAGAATCCATTATTTCAGTATCCAAAGACCCTACCTCATTAAAAATGGAACGGAGTCTTGAGTTGCATTGTAAGCATGATATATTTTCTATTTGATTCATAGGGTTGAATTTTACAAGCACAAAGTTGCGCTATAGGAGTAAGTGGGAACATGACAATTGTCAGAATGAAAACGTGAGAATAATCATAATTAGAATGTGATGCAGGTCACAGTATTTTGAGCTGTTATGGCGTTTCTTTGCAATATTAAAATTCAAAAAAATGGAAACATTAAGTCATTCAAAACACAAAGGCAGCAATACGTTGGCATATTATTGCGAAATGTATACCGTATTATTTACCATTCTGGGTATAATAGTTATTATTTGTGAAAAGACATTTATGCACTAAGATAAATTACAAAGCCTTTTAGGATATAAATCCCATCGGAAAATATTTTTCCGATGGGATTTATTTTGTCAAGAAAATGTTTCTCTTTATTCCCCTTTTCCATATTTCCCCTTTAGCCAAAAGAAAAGTATTCCACCGCTAATTATCGGTACTGACATTAATAAAACAGTAGTGTTTAGGTAAGCCGATTGCGTTTTTTGGGTGGCGCCTGCCTGACAAAGAGGACATGCAGATACAAGACAGCCAAGGGCTAAGAATTGATAGCCAAGGGTTGCGATAAATATGTGAAATTTCGTTTTCATTTTATAAAAATTTTGCGAGCACCAACACTATAAGTACAAAGGGCAAATAGGCGAATGAGCTAAACATTAATCGCAGTGCATATTTGTTGGTTCTTTCGGTGTATAACTTATAGGCAAAAATGGAGAATGTAACACCTGCGAGTACGAGCAGCCATGCTA
>Ga0302194_10000453_pt1 | contig 26479 bp, 6 predicted proteins | sample II_Bog_N1_1_FD_200227 | JGI IMG/M metagenome (GOLD analysis project Ga0302194, IMG submission 200227) | Peat permafrost microbial communities from Stordalen Mire near Abisko, Sweden - II_Bog_N1_1 | ecosystem: Environmental > Terrestrial > Soil > Wetlands > Peat | place: Sweden: Abisko, Stordalen...
CTGTTCAGACGGTTTCGACCACAGGCACCTCACAGGGTACAGTAACCTATGCAGTTACAGCAACAGCTTCGGGCTGTTCAGGAGCTGTGACCAACTATACGATCCTTGTTAATCCGAATCCTGTTATCAGCAACAGTCCTTTAACTCAGACGATCTGTTCGGGAGCAAGCAGTACGGCAGTAACATTAACTTCAGCAGTAGCAGGCGCAACATTTGCCTGGACCTCTTCGGCAACAGCGGGAGTTTCGGGTCAGACAGCAAGCGGTACGAGCACGATCCCTGTTCAGACAATTTCCACGACAGGCACCTCGCAGGGCACAGTAACCTATGCAGTTACAGCAACAGCTTCGGGCTGTTCAGGAGCCGTGACCAACTATACGATCCTTGTTAATCCGAATCCTATTATAAGCAACAGTCCATTGACCCAGACGATCTGTTCGGGAGCAGGAGCAGGAATAATTTTAACATCATCACCAACGGGTGCGTCATTTGCCTGGACAATCGGTACTGTAACTGGGAGTGTAACAGGGGCATCAGCAAGTAGCGGATCGAGCATCAATCAAACATTAACTTATACTGGTGCTGCGTCAGGTACTGTTCAATATATCGTAACTCCAACGCTTTCGGGTTGTGCTGGAACAGCAACTACCTTCACAATAACAATTAACCCGAATGCGGCGATAACATCGGTGAGCGGAACGAGTCCGTTGTGTATATCAGGTACAGCGACTTATACAACAAGCGGCGTAAACTTAGGCGGAACAGGAACTGGAGCCTGGAGCAGCAGTGCAACAGGAGTAGCAACAGTAAGTGCAGCGGGTCTGGTAACAGGAGTAACTTCAGGAACAGCCAATATCATTTATACGATCACAGGGGGCTGCGGTGGAACGGTATCGGCTCAGCAAGCAATAACGATTACTTCTCCGGTATCACAGACGATCACAGGTGTGAGCTCATTATGCAAGCCATTGACAACGACATATACATCAACGACTTCGGGTGGTACCTGGACAAGCGGCACACCATCGGTAGCGACAGTAAATGCTTCTACAGGTGTTGTGACAGGAGTAGGAGCCGGTACTTCATTGATTTCTTACTCAGTAACCACAACAGGCGGTTGTATTAATACCGCAAGCCAGACGATCACGGTAACGGTATGTAATTATGGCTGGGCAGGAGCAACGAGTACAGACTGGGCAACGGCATCCAACTGGACCTCGGGTATGATTCCGACAGCAAATGATTCAGTAGTGATCCCATCGGGTGTACCGTTTATGCCGATCATTACAGGTACAGCCAATACGGCAAAAATTACGGTAAGCAGCGGAGCAGACTTAACAATAGGATCGGGTGCAACATTGAATGCCTATGGCAACGTGGTTGATAACGGTATTATCGCAACCTTCCCGGGATCAACGTTAAGCCTTCAGGGCAGTTCAGCTCAAACCATTTCGGGCAGTTCTTCAGTAAGCCTGTATAACCTGGCGGTAAACAATGCGGCAGGTGTCAGTATCAATACCCCGGTAACAATAAACGGAACATTGAGCTTACCAAACGGTGTATTGAATACGAATAATAACCTGACAATCAATTTTGATAATGGGGGTAACATTGCTTATGCAGCAAGTGATGCGGGAAGTGTCAGTAACAGCGGTACCATTACAGGAGAACGCAGCCTGATAATAGGAAAGCATTATATAAGTGCCCCGTTCTCCGGTGTAACCATTGGCCAGATCGCAGCGGCGACTCCGATTTACCGAAACGGATACTGGCTGGTGAATACGAAAACATTTGCGACCCAGGGTTGGGCAGCGGTAACAAGCTTAACCACACCGATGACTTTGGGCGAAGGATTTTCATTAAGCATGGCTGCAGCCGCTACCTTGAAATTGACAGGAACCTATACTCATAATTTAACGGTAACGAGCCCTGCTTACAGCAATGCGACAGCAAATCAGTATTTCATGTTCGGGAATCCATATCCATCCACCATTGACTGGGACAATGCAGGTGGCTGGAGCAATACGAATATCGGAGGTGCAATTTATTACTGGAATCCTGCAAATAGTACGGTATCTACTTATGTTTCAGGTGCAGGTACAAACGGAGGCAGTAACCTGATTCCTGCAATGCAGGCCTTTATGGTGACTACAACCGGAACCGGTGGTACATCCGGTATCACAGTTAATCCACTGAGCCGTAATACGACAAACAGTTCATTCTTCAGAACGGTTAATATGCCGATGATTACCCTTGCGGTTGAGAATTCAGGCGGAGTAAGTGATCAAACTGTACTTCGATTCAATGACCTGGCTTCGACGGAATATGAACCGTCCATTGATGCGGTTAAGTTTATAAACCCGTCTACGGTACCGTCCTTATATACAGTTACAGGTATAACAAATACGGATGTGGCAATCAATACACGTCCGATGATTCAGCCAAGCGAAATTATCCCATTGAATCTGAAGGTAGTTGTAAACGGTACATATAAGATTACATGTTCGAAATACAATGTTCCGGGGTACCAGATCCTGTTGATTGACAAGCTTATGAATACTCAGACCGTTCTGGACACGACCTTGAATTATACGATTACAGCGACAAACAAAGACAGCGTGGATCGTTTTGAGTTGAGACTGGCCTCGATAACGACTTCGACCCAGCAACCGGTGAGTGCAGGTCCTGCCTTACAGATCTATACAAGTCCGAACGGGTTCCTGGTAGCAGCAGATAACCGTAATGCGGGTAAGGCAAGTATCCAGATCCTGGATGCAGCGGGCCGTCAGCTGAAAACGCTGAGTGATGTGAACTTGCAGGCGGGCAATAACTTCTTCCAGTTGGATGATGTTGCTTCAGGGGTTTACCTGATTCGGGTGAACACAGTCAACGGAACATTTGTGCAGCAGATTTCGGTGATAAGATAAGGAAGTACGGAGTACAAAGTACTTAGTACAGAGTATAAAACAGGAGCAGGGTTCGTGGAAACGGGCCCTGTTTTTTTATGAGTACAAGACAATTTTGGGGCGTATTCAATACGCCCATACGGATAAAAGGGCGAATGCAATTCGCCCATACAGCATGTCTTAACACAGATTGAAAAGTCATTGGCTCTTTTTAGAGCAGATCAAATAGCTGTGAAATATGGAATAAACCTTGAATATACCCGAAGAAAACCCTGAATATATCCGGAGTATGTACGATAGATATCCTATTTATATCAGGAATAAGTACTAGTGGTATTTTGGGATACTAGCATCCGTATTTTAACGGGTGCAGAATTTATTCTACTGTATTAATTTTGAAGGAAAATACTTCTATATGGCACATTTGAAAGGGCTTCTTTCTTTGCATGGGACAATTGATGGGTTGAATTTTTATTCAATCAAAGGAAATAAAAAAACGATCGTACGTCGGAAGCCAGGGCCAACTGCTGAACAGTTTAAAACAAGCAAAAAGTATGAACGCTCCAGAGAAAACTCCTGTGAGTTCGCTGCCGGATCAAGTGCCAGTGCCATACTCAGACATTCGCTCTTACCTTATTCAAAAACAATTGGGAGCAGTTATCTTTCTGGAAGTCTGACTAAGGAATTCCAGAAAATAGCAATGAAAGGAGATGGATTGCGTGGAAAACGATCCATTATACTAAGGCAACATAAAGAAATTCTAATGGGTTTTGATCTCAATCGGAATCTTTCCCTGGAAAGTATTTTAAGAATTAAACCAATTGTCCATTTTAATGAAGACCGAAACATTGTAGAGCTTGTATTACCGGAATTTAATCCTCAAACAGATATTTATGCTCCTTCAGGTGCAACACATGTAGAATTTATTCATGCCATTGCAATTCAACCTGCTTTTACATTTCATTTTGATTATAATGAATACAGGCGGAGTGACAAACAGAACACTATTATTCAACAATCCATTTTATCCGAAAAAATTCCTTTAGTAAGCGAAGGTATTTTTAATGTATCTCTTTCTCTTTCAACTCCGGAGAATATTTCTATTCATGCAGACAGCGCTTTGATTTCGGCATTAGGTATTCGTTTTTATCAACAAGTTGGATTTAACATGTTTGAACTTGAATCCGGAAAGGTTATGCAGATAGTTGGGATTGATTAAATATGCCGCCGCTAACGGGGCTATCATTTGATTATTAATTTCGAATGGGTGATGAAAACTAAGCAGAGCATTTTCAAGGCTTTGGTTTTTGAATTAAATATAATCGGTTGATCCGTGGTTTAAATTATTGAACTGTTGCATATAAATTTAAAAATACATCGAATGGTAGCCCCGTTAGGGGCGGCATATCTATAGATTGATATGCATAATCCAGTGTTCCACGTACCGCATCGCAGATGCGTATTATAAAACCAAACGAACAGCTATGCCGAATACATTTTCACAAATTTATATTCAAATCGTATTTGCAGTAAAAGGCAGAGAAAATCTGATCCATAAAGACTGGAAGGATGAGCTTTATAAATATATCACTGGTATTTGTACTGAACACGATCAGAAATTGCTTGCAATAAATGGTGTTTCAGATCATATACATATTTTAATTGGGTTAAAACCATCTATGTCTTTATCTGATCTGGTAAAAATAATAAAATCGAATTCAAGCAGATTTATTAATGAAAGAAAATGGATTAAAGGTAAATTCAATTGGCAACAAGGCTATGGCGCTTTTTCATATGCGCATTCTCAACTAAATGCTGTTATAGCCTATATCGAAAATCAAGAGATTCATCATTATAAAAAAACGTTCAAAGAGGAGTATATTGATTTTTTAGTAAAATATCATATCACATATAATGAAAATTATTTGTTTGAATGGATTTCATAAGTTTCCATTCACTTATAAATATTTGATGCACCTTCGGTGCTGCGCATGGGTTATTTTTTTTGATTGTTTGTTATAAATATGTCGCCCCTAACGGGGCTATCATTTGATCATTAATTTCGAATGGGTGATGAAAACTAAACAGAGCATTTTCAAGGCTTTGGTTTTTGAATTAAATATAATCGGTTGATCTGCGGTTTAATTGTTAAACCATTGCATATAGATTTAAAAATATATCGGATGAAAGCCCCGTTAGGGGCGGTATATGTATAGATTAATATGCATAATCCAGTGTTCCACGCACGCATCGAAGATGCGAAATAAGTAAACACAATACACGAAATTATATGTTTGTAAAATAGGAGCACCTTCGGTGCTGGGCATGGGTTATTTTTTTTGATTGTTTGTTATAAATATGTCGCCCCTAACGGGGCTATCATTTGATCATTAATTTCGAATGGGTGATGAAAACTAAACAGAGCATTTTCAAGGCTTTAATTTTTGAATTTAATTATAATCGGTTCGTGGTTTAATTGTCAAATTATAGGATATGCATTAAAAATACATCGAATGGTAGCCCCGTTAGGGGCGGCATATCTATATATTAATATGCATAATCCAGTGTTCCACGCACCGCATCGCAGATGCGAAGTAAGCACAAGAGACAAAATTGTATGTTTGTAAAATAGGGGCACCTTCGGTGCTGGGCATGGGTTATTTTTTTTGATTGTTTGTTATAAATATGTCGCCCCTAACGGGGCTATAAATATACCGCCCCTAACGGGGCTATCCTTTAATTATAATTTTTGGATGGGGAATGAATGTTAAACGTACCTTTTTAATTTCTTTGGCATTCGAGTTAAATACAATTGCATGATCCGTGGTTTAAATTGTTGAACTGTTGCATATACATTTAAAAATACATCGAATGAAAGCCCCGTCAGGGGCGGCATATCTATAGATTGATATGCATAATCCAGTGTTCCACGCACCGCATCGCAGATGCAAAATAAGTAAGCACAAGAGACAAAATTATATGTTTGTAAAATAGGGGCACCTTCGGTGCTGCGCATGGGTTATTTTTTTTGATTGTTTGTTATAAATATGTCGCCCCTAACGGGGCTATAAATATACCGCCCCTAACGGGGCTTTCTTTGGATCATTATTTTTGAATGAGGAATGAACATTAAACGTACCCTTTTAATTTCTTGGGCATTCGAGTTAAATACAATTGCATGATCCGTGGTTTAAATTGTTGAACTGTTGCATATACATTTAAAAATATATCGGATGAAAGCCCCGTTAGGGGCGGCATATCTATAGATTAATATGCATAATTCAGTGTTCCACGCACCGCATCGCAGATGCGAAGTAAGCACAAGAGACAAAATTATATGTTTGTAAAAGAGGGCACCTTCGGTGCTGGGCATGGGTTATTTTTTTTTGATTGTTTGTTATAAATATGTCGCCCCTAACGGGGCTATAAATATACCGCCCCTAACGGGGCTATCTTTGGATCATTATTTTTGAATGAGGAATGAACATTAAACGTACCTTTTTTAATTTCTTTGGCATTCGAGTTAAATACAATTGCATGATCCGTGGTTTAAATTGTTGAACTGTTGCATATACATTTAAAAATATATCGGATGAAAGCCCCGTTAGGGGCGGCATCTCTATAGATTGATATGCATAATCCAGTGTTCCACGCACCGCATCGCAGATGCGAAATAAGTAAGCACAAGAGACAAAATTATATGTTTGTAAAAGAGGGGCACCTTCGGTGCTGGGCATGGGTTATTTTTTTTGATTGTTTGTTATAAATATGTCGCCCCTAACGGGGCTATAAATATACCGCCCCTAACGGGGCTATCCTTTAATTATAATTTTTGGATGGGGAATGAATGTTAAACGTACCTTTTTAATTTCTTTGGCATTCGAGTTAAATACAATTGCATGATCCGTGGTTTAAATTGTTGAACTGTTGCATATACATTTAAAAATACATCGAATGAAAGCCCCGTCAGGGGCGGCATATCTATAGATTGATATGCATAATCCAGTGTTCCACGCACCGCATCGCAGATGCAAAATAAGTAAGCACAAGAGACAAAATTATATGTTTGTAAAATAGGGGCACCTTCGGTGCTGCGCATGGGTTATTTTTTTTGATTGTTTGTTATAAATATGTCGCCCCTAACGGGGCTATAAATATACCGCCCCTAACGGGGCTATCTTTGGATCATTAATTTCGAATGGATGATGAAAACTAAGCAGAGCATTTTCAAGGCTTTGGTTTTTGAATTAAATATAATCGGTTGATCCGTGGTTTAAATTGTTGAACTGTTGCATATACATTTAAAAATACATCGAATGGTAGCCCCGTTAGGGGCGGCATATCTATAGATTGATATGCATAATCCAGTGTTCCACACACCGCATCGCAGATGCGAAATAAATGAAAGTGATTATTGGTCAGGTATTTAAATATTTTTCTTCAATAAATTGATTCTTCAAAATATCAACTAGTTAGTTCGCTTTAAACCAAGAAATGCCCCGATTCTATTTATTGAATACTATTTAAATTGAATAAAATCAAAGAATGTAATTGTTTAAACGTATATTTTATCCATATAAATGTAATTTAAATAATAAATATTACATCAATATATGTAAGATGTTATTATGGATACTTCCATTAAAATAAAAATACTCTCTATGAATACATGATTTAAGCAGATTAGTTTTTTTTAATCTTTTTTTAATCTTGTTTTTTGGGATAAATAGTGCCTAATATTCACCATTTTAAATATTTTTTATAGTAACCGAAATAATTCATACTCGTTAACTTGTGTTAAGAAATACCCAAATTGTTCCTCTTATGAAGAATTATTACAAGAATAAAATTTTAGCTGTGGTTCTTTTTTTTGTGTCTTTGTCCTCTATTGCTCAGACAATCACCACATCAGCTATTGCGCCAACGACATATTGTGCCGGTGGAACGATTTCCGTTCCGTATACAATAACTGGCTCTTTCACAGCTGGTAATGTATTTACAGTGGAGCTTTCCAGTTCAACTGGAACTTTTCCAACCGGAAATTATATCGGTACTTTATCAAGTACTTCGGCTGGAACCATCACAGCGACTATTCCTGGTGGGACAGCTACAGCTGCTGCTTATAAAGTTCGGGTGATATCCTCAAATCCAAGTATAACGGGTTCAGCAAGTGCGACAACTTTAACTATTTCAGCACCTCCAACAGCGGTAGCCGGAACAGCGGTTGCAACCTGCGGAACTATTGCAGTAAATGTGACGGCAGGATCGAGTGTAACCAATAACGCCTCTTTAGCCTGGACCTCAAGTGGAACCGGAACTTTTGCCAATTCTACATCTATAACTACCGCAACGTATACACCAAGTGCCGCAGATGTTTCAGCTGGAAGTGTAACATTAACGCTTACAGCTAATCCGAACGGAACCTGTACAGCAGTTACTTCTACCAAAACCTTAACCATTACTCCAGCCCCAACAGTTGCTTCTGGTACAGCCATTGCAACTTGCGGAACTGCGGCAGTAAATATAACGACGGGTTCAAGTGCTACTAATTATAATACTATTACATGGACGTCTGCGGCTGGAACCGGAACATTTGCGAATAATAATTCATTAACCGCAACCACCTATACTCCAAGTGCGGCAGACGTAACTGCGGGAACGCGCACCTTAACCTTGACAGCAACCGGAAACGGAACCTGTGCAAACGTAACATCTACTAAAAACATAACCATTACAGCACCTCCAACAGCGGTAGCGGGAACAGCGGTTGCAACCTGCGGAACTATTGCTGTGAATGTTACAGCAGGTTCCAGTGTAACCAATAATGCCTCTTTAGCCTGGACCTCAAGTGGAACCGGAACTTTTACCAATTCTACTTCTATAACTACCGCAACGTATACACCAAGTGCCGCAGATATTTCAGCTGGAAGTGTAACATTGACATTAACGGCTAATCCAAACGGAACGTGTACAGCAGTTACTTCAACCAAAACATTAACCATTACAACTGCACCAACGGTTGCAGCTGGAACAGCTATTGCCACTTGTGGTGCAGCAGCGGTAAATATTACTACTGGATCAAGTGCGGCCAACTATAACACAATAACCTGGACCTCAAGTGGTACAGGTACTTTTGCTAATAATAATTCTTTAACTGCAACAACCTATACTCCAAGTGCTGCTGATATTACAGCTGGTAGCCGGACCTTAACATTGACAGCAACAGGAAATGGAACCTGTACATCTGTCATTTCTACCAAAACGATTACTATTACGCCAGCTCCAACAGCGGTAGCAGGTGCTGCTTTTAATACGTGTTCAACTTCTGGTGCAGTAGGTATTACTACTGGTGCCAGTTCCACTAATAACTCGGGGATAAATTGGACCTCAAGCGGAACAGGTACTTTTGCCAATCAGACTTCTATTACTACTGCTACCTATACGCCAAGTGCTGCGGATATAGCAGCCGGATCAGTGGTTTTGACCTTGACTGCCAGCCCGAACGGAACATGTACAGCAGCAACCTCAACCAAAACACTTACGATTACCACACTTCCTGTTGCAACATTCAGCTATACTGGTACTCCATATTGCACCAGCGGAGCAAATCCGACACCAACGTTCACAGGTGGGGGAGTAGCCGGAACATTTTCTTCTACGGGAGGTCTTGGATTTGTTAGTACATCGACTGGAGTAATCAATTTGGCTACCGTAAATCCAGGTACAACCGCCTATACCATAACGAATACCATTCCTGCTTCTGGCGGATGTGTTGCTGTTGTGGCTACTTCTGCCATAACCATCAATTCAGCACCGGTTGTTACTACACAGCCAGTTAATTCAAGTACTTGTTCCGGAAATACCGGAAGCGTAACGTTTACAGTAGCAGCTACCGGTACAGGTTTAACGTATCAATGGCTTGAAGATGGTTTGACATTATCAAACGGAGGTATTTATGGTGGGGTAACAACAACTGTCCTTACCTTGACAAATCCAACAGTTTCACATAACTATAGCGTTGTCGTTTCAGGTACTTGTGCAAACACTACGAGTAATGCAGCTGTATTTACAGCAAATGCTCAATCTGCACCCGGAACCCCGACAGTTTTTGGAAATGGGGTATGGAACGCTTACTGTTATGCTTCCATTAACTTTACCAATTATGTAGGGTATTATACTGAAAACAATCTTTCCTTTAACACAACCAACAGATATCCGAATGGAAGTTCTCCTTCTCTTGCCTCAGGTTATCAAGGTTGTTCCGTTCCGGCAACGAATATGTCCGTAAGTTTCAAACAAACTAATTTTACGCCAGCTACTTATAATGTTAATTTGACAGATCTGGATGATGGTTTTACCATGTTTGTGAACGGTACACAGGTTTATACAGCGGGATGTTGTATTGGTAGTTCTCAACCGGTTTTCTGGACGGGAAATCTTGGAGCTACCGATCAGGTAGAACTTCGCTGGACTCAAGGTGGGGGAGGTAGCTACTTAGGAATTAATTTTGCCACAACTACTACGCCTGCCAGTACAATTACTCCCGGATCTATAGCCGGAAATCAATCCGTTTGTTCAGGCGGCATTCCGGCACAGATATTATCAAGTGTTACTGCGGCAACAACAACAGGTTGTTCTTTGGGTTCTTATCAATGGTATTCTTCTCCGGATAGTGCTACGTGGACACCTGTTGCCGGGGCTACAGCTGCAACATATACCATATCTTCTGCTTTGACTCAAACAACCTGGTATTACCGAATTGCCAATGGTGCCTGCGGTGCTGTGTCAGTCCCTTCGAATGCCGTAAAAGTAACGGTTTATTCAACAGCTCCGGGTAATCCTACTGTTTTTGGAAATAGTGTCTGGAATTGTTATGTATATGGTGCCATTAACTTTACAACGTATGATGGATATTATGTAGAGCCTTTATTTTCTTTTGATACCCGTAATAGATGGGGAAGTGGCCTGGCACCATCTTTGGCATCCGGTTATCAGGGTTGTGTGGCCCCAGCGACCAATATGTCCATCAGCATGAAGCAAACGAATTTTACTCCGGGTACATATAGTCTCTCTGTAAATTTTCAGGATGATGGATTTACCATGTTGTTAAATGGTGTTCAGGTATTTCAGAATAACAATTATACACCAACAGTTCAGAGTAATGTCTGGACAGGAAACTTGGGTGCCACCGATCAGGTAGAACTTCGATTTACACAAGGTGGTGGTGGAAGTGGATTATCCTTAACCTTTACTCCTGTAACACCTCCGGTATTATTGCCCGGAACAATAAGTGGTAATCAGCATGTTTGCAGTAGTGATATCCCTCAATTGCCTTTATCGAATGTTACAGCAGCTTCCGGCGGATGTTCCTTTCAAGCGACTTCTTATCAATGGCAATCTTCACCGGATAGTTTAACCTGGACAAATATATCCGGTGCCAATGCATCCAGTTATACTATTCCAGCAACGCTGACGGCTACAACCTATTATCAACGATTAATTATTGATAATTGTGCACAGAGTGTTGCTTCCAATGTTGTTAAAGTTACGCTGGATAATATTGTTTATGGTGACCCTACTGCGTTTGGTTCTAATGTATGGAACTGTTATGCTTATAAGGATAATGCCTTTACAACGTATGCAGGCTACTATACTGAACCATTAACATCTTTTTCATCTATAAACAGATATACAAAAACTCAAAGCCCTTCGTATGCAAGTGGTTACTTAGGTTGTAATGTGCCGACCTCTAATTTCTCACTTTCCATGAAACGTCAGGGTTTACCATCTTCCAGCACAGGTATTTTCCAGATAGATCTGGATACACTGGATGATACAGGTACCTTATTGATTAACGGAGCACAGGTATATACAAAAACCTGTTGTGTTACGAGTCCGATTACGAATATCTGGACAGGTCCTATTGGCAGTACGGATCAGATTGAATGGAGATGGGTTGGTTTGACTGCTCCGAATTATACAGCTTTACACATAACAGAGGTTACCCCTACGGCTTTGTTAGCAGGTACCATTACCGGTTCCGATACAATCTGTGCGGGTAATATTCCTGCTGCCGGATTTACAACGGTAACTGCTCCATCCGGTGGTTGCTATTTTAACTATTATCAGTGGCAGTATTCAACGGATAGTACTCATTGGACCAATTTATCCAGTTCCAATACAATTTCCTATACTCCGGTCTTGAGTATCTATCAGAAAACCTGGTATAGAAGAGTTGCTTACGATATTTGTGGAAATTCTTCAGCCACCTTACCGGTAGTTGTAAACATGAAAACAACTGCTCCGGGTAATCCTACCGTTTATGGAGCCAATACCTGGAATGCCTATTGCTACAATGATAATAGCTATGCGCAATATGTTGGTTATTATACAGAAAATAATTTATCCTTCAATACAACAAACAGGTATGCGAATACCTTGCCTCCTTCTACTGCTATGGCTTCCGGAGGGTCTCTGGGGTATTCCGGCTGTCAGCAGTTGAATACGTATTGGGCCGTTGATTTTAAAAGACAAGGATTAGGAGCTAGTCCAGCAGGATATTATCAGATTGATGTGAATTATCAGGATGATGGTGCCGCTATTCTTATTAATGGAACACAAGTGTTTTCCAATCCCGTGTATACACCAACGCTTCAAAGCAACGTCTGGACCGGTCAGATCACGAGTTCTACCTTATTAGAGATTAAATTTGAAAATAATGCTGGTCCTGGCCAACTGCAGGTAACCTTTACGTACCTGGGTACAACTCCTCCGACAAATCTTGTTGCGGGTACTTTAACATGCAGTCCTACTTCATTTTGTTCCGGTGATTTGCCTTATATCAATTCAGCTACACCGGCTTCCGGAGGATGTGCCGTATCCTATCAATGGCAATCATCTCCGGACAATGCAACCTGGACAAATATTACCGGTGCAACTTCTTTGAATTTCAATTCCATAACAGCTATTACAGCTACAACCTATTACAGAAGAACGGCAACCGATGCTTGCGGAAATATAGCGAATACAGCTTCCTGTATGCTGACTACCAATGCCACCGTTACCAACCCTGGTACCGGTAATAATACCTGGAACTGTTTGGTATACAATGCCAGTGATTTTACTTCGAATTATAGTGGTTATTATACCGAGCCGTTATTGTCTTTTGCTACTGCAAATCGTTTTGCAACAACAGCTCCTCCTTCTTATGCCTCCGGGTATCAGGGATGTCAGGTAAGTGCAGCAACCTATTCTGTACGGATGTTAAGAACAAATTTCACCCCGGCTACTTATCAGATAGATATTCCAACGCATGATGATAATATGGCACTAATTATTAACGGTATTCAGGTTTATTCAGCGACTTGTTGTACAAGTAACCTGACGGCTGTTTGGGTTGGAAACTTGGGTGCAACAGATGTTGTAGAGCTGCGTTATGTGAACTTCTACGGCCCTGGAAATCTTTCTGCCAACTTTACAGTTGTAACACCTACCGGAACCATTACACCAAGCGTGATCGGTTCAGATCAAATTATCTGTTACAATACAGCACCTGCTGCTATTACAACAACAACAGCTGCTACGTCTTTCTGTTATTTGTCGTATCAATGGCAATCCTCAACAACGAGCATATCCAGCGGATATAGTAATATAAGTGGAGCTACAGCAGTTAACTATACTCCTGGCGCACTGACTCAAACAACATATTATAGAATTCTTATTACAGATGCCTGTGGCAATTCGGCTTATTCAAATGCTACAACGATAACTGTGGATGCAGCTGTAGTAGCGGCTACAAATGGTGTTTCCCAAACGATTTGTTCCGGTCAGATTCCAACCTCCATTACAGCGAATCCTACTGGAGGAAGTGGTACCTATACGTATCAATGGTATTCTTCTATCAATAATATAACCTATACAGCTGTTGCAGGCGCTACGTCGCAAAATTTTGCTCCGGCATCCATCACTCAGAACACCTGGTATGAGGTACAGGTAACTTCTTGTGGCTCCACTATTACATCCACACCTGTTGCTGTTACTGTGTCTCCGGCAACAGCGATTACAACACAGCCGGTTAGTATTTATACCGGATGTTTGGGAACAACGGGTACATTTACCATCGCAGCTACCGGAAGCAATCTGAACTACCAGTGGCAGCAAAGTATTAATGGGGGGGCATATACCAATGTGGGAACGAATTCCACGAGTTATTCCACCACCATTATAGCGGCAATGTCTACCAATACCTATACGTATCAGTGTGTTGTTACATCTACCTGTAGTCCGACATCGGTAACATCCTCTACGGTAACCATTTCTCCAAATGTTCCGACTATATCTACACAGCCTGTTGCAGCTACAACCTGCTCCGGTTCAGCTACTCCTGTTACGTTCAGTATTTCAGCGACAGGCTCATCAACAACATACCAGTGGTATAATGCAGCCGGTAACATTGCCTTAACAAATGCAGGTATATACAGCGGTGTAACCACTTCAACCTTAACCATTACAGGGGCTACAGCAACAGCTTCATATTATTGTATTCCCGGTTCAACATGCGGTTCAGGTGCTCAATCTTCCACGGTAGCCTTAACCGTTCAACCTGTTATTTCAAATAATACGATTTCATCCAATCAATCCATTTGCGGAAACGGAACGGTAGCTGCACTTACAGGAACTACTCCGGCAGGTGGTGGTGGGACCTATACCTATCAATGGTCCTCTGCAACAGCCCTGGCAGGACCATATACAGCTATATCGGGTGCAACAGCTGCAAGTTATACTCCTACCGGATTATTGGCAACTACCTATTTCCAGAGAACGGTTAGCAGTACTACCTGCGTTTCCAATATATCCAATACTGTTACCATTACGGTTACAACACAGCCGGCAACTCCAACCATTACCGGAACAACTATCTATTGTGTTGGTTCGGCATTAAGTTTAACAGCAAATACAGCCGGGGCCGCTTCTTATGCCTGGACGACCGTAGTTGGTACAGGCTTTAGCGGTACGGCAACGGCAAACTTAACAAATTCAAGTATTCAAACGACTAATGCAGGTACTTACAAGGTAACAGCTACAATCGGTTCCTGTACCAGTCTTCCGGCTTCAACTGTTATAACGGTAAATAAACTTCCGGCGATTACGACACAACCTGCTGCAACTACAACAACTTGTGTGGGCTCTGGTGTTAATATTGCTGTTGTTGCTACTGGAGCGGGCCTGACCTATCAATGGCAACAAAGTCCAAACGGTACTACCTATACTAATATTGTAAACAATGGTGTGTACAATAATGCTACAACAGCAACGCTTTATTTAATACCTACAAACACGACGCTTAGTGGCTATTCCTTCAGATGTGTCGTGTCAGGAACCTGTACGCCATCTGTGACCAGTACCAGTTCAGTGTTTACTGTAAATAATACGATTACAGCGAATACGGTAACGGCTGCTCAGCAAATCTGCGGAAACAGCACACCGGCTACTCTGACAGGTAGCTCTCCATCCGGTGGAACCGGAACATTTGCGTATCAATGGTATTCTTCTCCGGATAATGCTACCTGGACTCCGATTGCAGGTGGAACATCAATTAATTATTCCCCGGGTGCACTGACACAATCTACCTATTATTATCGCTCGGCAACATCTGTTCCTACCAATGGTTGTGGTGTAAACAATAGCTCCAGTGTGCTGATTACGGTATATCCGTCTACCAATATAGGAACCCAGCCTGTAACGGCAACAACTTGTCCTACCGTACCGACAACTATGTCCGTAGCGGCTACCGGTGCCAGTCTTACCTATCGCTGGCAGGTAAATCCACTGACCGGAACTTACACGAATATTTCCAATGCAGCTTTATATAGCGGCTATCTAACAACAGCTCTTACATTTACAAATCCTTCGTATGGCATGAATGGTTATCTGTATCGCTGTATCATTACCGGTAATTGCGGTTCAGGAGGATACAGCATTGATACAACGGTAGCTGTTCCCTTAACGGTTTATGCTCCGGCAACCATTACGACACAGCCAGTTGTTTCTCAATCCATCTGTGCGGGTAATAATACAAGCTACTCGGTAATTGCTACTGGTTCCGGAACAATCGGTTACCAATGGCAGCAACGTATTGGTGGTGGACCTTATACAAACTTGTCGGATGGTGGTGTTATCAGTGGATCGGCAACAAATGTCCTTAATTTGACAGGAGTTCCTATAGGCTATAACGGCAATTATTATCGTTGTGTATTGACTTTAAATGGTTGTTCAATTAATACGCCAACAACAGATGGATTGCTTACAGTGAAAGCTATTCCGACCGTTACCGCTTCAGCTAACCCTACCAGCATTTGTGTAGGTCAGAACAGTACGTTAAAAGCATTGGGTGCCAATACCTATGTATGGAACACTGGACAGTCAGGTAGCCAGATTACCGTAAGTCCATCAGCCACTACTACCTATACCGTTACAGGTACAGCTGTGAATGGATGTACGAATACTGCGACAACTTCTGTTACAGCCAATCCGGTTCTGACACCAAGTGTAACAATAAATCCAGTCGCTACTACAGTTTGCGCAGGTTCAGCAGCAGTCTTTACAGCAGTTCCAACTAATGGTGGATCCAGTCCATCGTTTTTGTGGAAAGTAAATGGAGGAAGTGTAACAACCAATAGTCCAAGTAATACTACTTTTACTAGCACTACTCTTCATAATAATGATGTCGTAACGCTTTATATGACCTCTAATGTATTATGCGGTAATCCATTAAATGTTATCAGTGCTCCGATAACGATGACCGTTAATCCATTACCGCTTGTATCGGTTTCTGTAAGTCCTTCAAATAGTATTTGTGTCGGGCAGTCGGTTACTCTTAGCGGAAGTGGGAATTCAGATTCGTATTCTTGGAATAATGGTATTACAGATGGTGTTGCGTTTATTCCAGCAAGTACAACAATGTATTCAGTTACAGGTACTATTGCGGCTACTGGTTGTACGAATACTGTAAATCAAACGATTACTGTTAACTCTCCTGTTGCTCAAACTATTACCGGGGCTAGCCCATTATGCATAGGATTCACAAATATATACACAAGTACTACTTCCGGTGGAACTTGGACAAGTGCCAATCCTTCGGTTGCAGCGATTAATTCAGGCACGGGGCATGTAACGGCCCTATCTGCTGGTACCTCTGATATTTCTTATTCTGTAACAACAGCTGGAGGATGCATCAACAACGCTATCCAAACACTTACAGTTACTGCTCCGGTGACACAAATCATTACAGGGAATTCAAACTTATGTGTTGGTTTAACAACAACGTATTCAAGTACTTCATCTGGAGGAACCTGGAACAGCGGAAGTATAAGTAAAGCAACCGTTGATCCCGTTAGCGGTTTAGTGACTGGTATTGCAGCAGGATCGACAAATATTTCTTATTCTGTAACAACTTCTGGCGGTTGCGTAAATACAGCATCTCAATTAATAACAATTACTTCACCGGTAGCTCAAACACTTTCAGGCGCAACGATATTATGTGTCGGAGGAACCAGTACGTATAGTTCAAACAGATCAGGTGGTACCTGGACAAGTTCAGTTCCTGCAGTGGCAACAATAGATCCTTCAACGGGTTTATTAACAGCTGTTTCAGGCGGAACATCTTCTATTGGTTATTCTGTAACCACAGCAGGTGGTTGTGTAAATACGGCAAATCAGACAATCACGGTAATTCCTACCAATACAGCAGGCGCAGCATCAAGTACACCGACTGTATGTATCAGTACTGCTTTAACAAACATCACGATTGCAACGACCGGAGCCACTGGTATCGGCTCAGCTACGGGTTTACCGTCAGGAGTCACAGCAGCCTGGGCCTCAAATACAATTACGATCAGCGGCACTCCAACAGCGAGTGGTATCTTTAATTACAGCATTCCACTTACAGGAGGCTGCGGCAGTGTAAATGCAACGGGAACCATTACGGTTACTCCGGCCAATACAGCAGGCGCAGCATCAAGTACACCGACTGTATGTATCAATACTGCTTTGACCAATATCACGATTGCCACGACAGGAGCAACCGGAATCGGATCGGCAACAGGTTTACCGGCAGGTGTAACAGCAGCGTGGGCAAGCAATACAATTACAATAAGCGGTACGCTGACAGCAAGTGGCAACTTTAACTATAGTATTCCGCTTACGGGTGGCTGCGGCAGTGTAAATGCAACAGGAACCATTACGGTTGCTCCGGCCAATACTGCAGGCACCCCGTCAACTACACCAATACTGTGTATCAATACAACATTAACCAATATCACAATTGCAACCACTGGTGCAACCGGTATCGGTTCATCGACGGGTTTACCGGCAGGTGTAACAGCAGCATGGGCAGGTAATACGATTACGATCAGTGGTACCCCAACTGCCAGTGGTACCTTTAACTACAGCATTCCACTTACGGGCGGCTGCGGTAGCGTAAATGCAACAGGTAGCATTACCGTTACTCCGGCCAATACTGCGGGCACCCCGTCAACTACACCAATACTATGTATCAATACAACATTAACCAATATCACAATTGCAACCACTGGTGCAACCGGTATCGGTTCAGCGACAGGTTTACCGTCAGGAGTCACAGCAGCCTGGGCCTCAAATACAATTACGATCAGCGGTACCCCAACTGCCAGTGGTACCTTTAACTACAGCATTCCACTTACAGGAGGCTGCGGCAGTGTAAATGCAACGGGAACCATTACGGTTACTCCGGCCAATACAGCAGGCGCAGCATCAAGTACACCGACTGTATGTATCAATACTGCTTTGACCAATATCACGATTGCCACGACAGGAGCAACCGGAATCGGATCGGCAACAGGTTTACCGGCAGGTGTAACAGCAGCGTGGGCAAGCAATACAATTACAATAAGCGGTACGCTGACAGCAAGTGGCAACTTTAACTATAGTATTCCGCTTACGGGTGGCTGCGGCAGTGTAAATGCAACAGGAACCATTACGGTTGCTCCGGCCAATACTGCAGGCACCCCGTCAACTACACCAATACTGTGTATCAATACAACATTAACCAATATCACAATTGCAACCACTGGTGCAACCGGTATCGGTTCATCGACGGGTTTACCGGCAGGTGTAACAGCAGCATGGGCAGGTAATACGATTACGATCAGTGGTACCCCAACTGCCAGCGGTACTTTTAACTACAGCATTCCACTTACGGGTGGCTGCGGTAGCGTAAATGCAACAGGTAGCATTACCGTTATTGCAACAGTTACACAAGTCATTACCGGAACTACTCCATTGTGTAAAGCAATCCCATCTACATATACCTCAACGACTGCTGGGGGTACCTGGACAAGTGGAAGTCCTTCTGTGGCGACGATTAACTCGGTAACAGGATTAGTAAATGGTGTATCTGCCGGAACTTCACTGATCAGTTACTCAGTAATAACGGCAGGTGGCTGCGTGAACACAGCCACTAAACTTGTGACTATTAATTCCTGTGCCTATGGCTGGGCAGGTGCGATAAATACAGATTGGAATACAGCAACAAACTGGTTGACTAATTTGGTTCCTACATCAGGTGATTCTGTTGTGATCCCATCGGGTGTTACGTTTATGCCAATCATTACCGGTACAGCAAATGCTGCAAAAATTACAGTAAGCAGCGGAGCGAGTCTGACTATAGGTTCAGGGGGCACATTGAATACCTACGGTAATCTGGTTGATAATGGTATCATAGCAACTTTTCCAGGATCAACTTTAAGTCTTCAGGGAAGTTCGGCTCAAACGATATCCGGCAGTTCTTCGATCAGCCTATATAATATGAATGTAAACAATGCGGCAGGAGTTAGTATTTCAACGCCGGTAACGGTAAATGGAACACTTAGTCTTCCAAGCGGAGTTTTAACAACAAATAACGACCTGACGATCAATTTTGATAACGGAGGTAATATAGCGTATTCAGCTACAGATGCTGGGAGTGTGAATAGTAGTGGAACAATCACAGGTGTGAGAAGTCTGATCAATGGTACACATTATGTGAGTGCTCCATTTTCAGGCGTAACGATCGGTCAGATAGCGGCCACGAATCCAATCTATAGAAACGGTTACTGGCTGGTGAATACAAAAACATTTGCAACCCAGGGTTGGGCAGCGGTAACAAGTTTAACAACGCCGATGACGTTGGGTGAAGGATTTTCACTGGGCATCTTTACTCCATCGAGTCTGAAACTGACAGGAACCTATACGCATAATTTGACAGTAACGAGTCCTGCTTACAGCAATGCAAAAGCAAATCAGTATTTTATGTTTGGAAATCCATATCCATCGACAATCGACTGGGATAATGCAAGTGGCTGGAGCAATACGAATATTGGTGGAGCTATTTATTATTGGAATCCTGCCAATAGTACTGTATCGACGTATGTTTCGGGAGCAGGCACAAACGGAGGTAGCAACCTGATTCCTGCCATGCAGGCGATTATGGTAACGACAACAGGAAGCGGTGGTACATCCGGCATTACAGTTAATCCGTTAAGCCGTAATACAACCAGCAGTTCGTTCTTCAGAACGGTGAATACACCGACGATTTCACTAGAGGTAGTGAACGCTGCAGGGCAGAAGGATCAGACACTGATCCGTTTCAATGATCTGGCATCAACGGAATATGAACCGGCGATTGATGCGGTTAAGTTTATGAACCCGTCTACGGTTCCATCCTTGTATACAGTTACGGGTACAACAAATACAAATGTGGCGATCAATACACGTCCGATCATTGCACCGGGAGAAATCATACCATTAAATCTTCGGGTAGTATTGAACGGTACGTATACACTCCGTTGTTCTCAATTCAATGTACCAGGGTACCAGATCCTGTTAGTGGATAAGTTCAATAATAGCCAGACGGTATTGGATACGACCTTGAATTACACGATCAGTTCTACCTATAAGGACAGTCTGGACAGATTTGAATTGAGACTGGCTGCGATTACGACTTCTACACAGCAGCCGGTGAGTGCGGGTCCAGCCTTACAGATTTATACAAGTCCGAACGGGTTCCTTGTAGCAGCGGATAACCGCAATGCAGGTAAGGCAAGTATTCAGATCCTGGATGCGGCAGGTCGTCAGCTGAAAACATTGAATGATGTAAATCTTCAGGCGGGTAATAACTTCTTCCAGTTGGAAGATGTTGCCTCCGGGGTTTACCTGATCCGGGTGAACACAATCAACGGAACATATGTGCAGCAAATTTCCGTGATAAAGTAAGTTTTATGTCGGAAAAGAATGAATTTCAGTATAAAAGCTTTAAAAGAGCGTTTAAAAGGGGTATAATAGCGTTTAATACATCAATACAAAATAATGAACTTAGTTTAAAATAAGTAAAAAGTTTGCTTAAAATTCGTAATTTTGAACAAAGTATCTTTTATTGACGTATTTCTTGACAATTGGTATATTGTTCTCGTTCTATAAAAATTGAAAACAATCAAATAACTTAATGTGGTGGTAGATTGATTACTCTCATTACGTTAAAAAATATAATTATGAAAGTATATCGTTACATCACTCTCATTCTTTTTATCCTAAGTATTTCAATTCAATCCTTTTCTCAGGATTGTGGTCCATTACCTCCTTGCGATGGAAGTAGTGGAGAAGTTCCAGGTGACATAAACACGCCAGGTGCAAACTGTTGTACAAATGTAACGGTTCCTTTTGATGGAGGAATTAGTTTGTTGATTGCAGCAGGTGTAGGCATTGGTGTGATGCGAAAGAGAAAAAAATAGTAAGGTTAGATTGAATCTGACCTATTTGCGATTTAATAAAAAATGCCCTTACAATTTGTAAGGGCATTTTTTATTGGCCTCCGATTGTATCTCATTTATTTGGGCCGAGCATTGGACATTCAATTGGGTCCGAGTATCGGACCCCTACGTGTATACATATAAAATAAAAATAGAATCACGGCATACGCAATACCATTAAACAGGTCATGTGCGATGGATATTTCATCAATAGAATGATGCAGCATCAATTGCATAATACCTACCATGCGACCAATATTCAACAGATAAATCAACAAAAGCCCGCCAAGCAGATAGATATATCGTTTTGGAGCGGGATAAGCCAGAATCAATGCGGCATAGGCAATCATCACCTGAATCCCCAGACATGGAAATTCAATCGTAATTCCTCCAAGACAGGAGCGAAAGAGCACTCCCATTTTAAAGGGTATTGTTTCTGTTCCGCTTATATTCATAATCCAGCTTGTTGGATAAACCAATGCCGTTCGCATTCCCTGAATAAGATCGATATGTGATAAGAAGGGCCAGTAATAGCCACCGGAAGGGTATAATAAGCCAACATAGCCCCAAAATAAAATCCGTCCAACAACGTAGAATATTACAAATCTGAATACGAAAAGTAAATACGGATGCGCCTTTAGGTAGTTAAAAAGATGCTTCAAGTTTTTTCTTTTAAAGATAGTCTAAAATTCAATCAATGCAGATTGTATTGATTGAAAAGTTCAATTTTAATAAGGAGATTACCATTTCTATTCTAAAGTTAAAGTAAATGAATGTTTGTTTCTGATTCAATTCTTTTGTTTAAAAAATAATTGTTTTTGATTTAAACAAAAGAATTATCTGCTCATTTATTTAAAACAGGTAAAATGTGTATCAGAATTGGATAAGTTATATCCGTGTTCATATATGCTCAACTTTAGGCGACCTATTTTAAATTATAAATTATTTTAGTCCCTTATAATTTAATCTTTTGATAAGATAATTTCAATGATACAATTCCATAAAATGATTTTTTATAGAATTATTTCAATATTCTGTTTCATTAGTTTATAGTATCTGGTCACCAGTAACATTCTATTTGGATTAACGTTTAACAGTTAATGAGTTATAAAGTCAATCGGACGATTATTTAAATGTTAATAGTTTAAATAGGTTTATTTGTCGGTAAATTATTGTAAATATTAGATGTATTGTTTTGTGTTTTATGATAACTGAATATATGAAATTTCTAATATTTATAAATTAGGCATTCATCGCTTTACTATTGAATAAAATAGGCTAATTTAGTTCTTTGGTCAGCTATTTAGAAATTGTATACGAATTTTAATTCATAGTTATGAAAAACGTTTTTACACTTTTGCAATCAATACTAAAATCAGTTTCTGCAAAAGCAATGTTGCTTATATTCCTATCTTTTACGGGGGGGGATTCGGTATTTGCTGTTTGCCCCTCCGCATCTATTTCCTATGCGGGTACGCCCTACTGTGCCAGTATTTCCAGTCCGCAGGGAGTGACGCTGATCGGAACCACTGGAGGAACTTACAGTTCAACTGGAGGTTTAACAATTGATCCAACAACAGGTAATATAACACCAAATAGTAGTACAGCAGGTACTTATACGGTTACCTATAATATTCCGGCAGCAGGTGCCTGTGCTGCAGTGAATGCTACTACTACCGTAAAAATAACAGCAGATCCTTCTCTTTCCACTATTTCTTATGCCGGTAGCCCTTTCTGCAGTACTGTAACAACAGGGCTCGTTACTCAGACGGGAACTAGCGGTGGGACGTATAGTTCTACAACAGGTTTATCATTCATCAATACATCTACGGGTAAAATTAACCCTTCAACAAGTACGGCTGGTACTTATACCGTTACCTATTCTATTCCGGCTTCAGGTGGATGTTCGGCTTTTTCGGCAACGACATCTGTATCCATTACAACATTACCAACGGCTAGTGTTTCCTATGCAGGTGCACCATTCTGTAATACTGTTTCAAGTCCTCAGTCTGTTAGCCAGACAGGAACAAGCGGTGGAACTTACAGCTCTACTACCGGTTTAACGATTAACTCTTCAACGGGTGCTATTACCCCATCAACGAGTACGCATGGAATATATACTGTAACGTATACAATTGCAACTTCAGGTGGCTGTAGTGCAGTAAATGCTACAACATCTGTACAAATTACAAATGCGCCATCTGCGACTATTTCTTATGCGGCCAATCCTTTTTGTAGTACAGTAACAACAGGTCTGGTAACCCAGACTGGATATACAGGAGGAACGTATAGTTCTACAACAGGTTTATCAATTGTCAATACCTCTACCGGTAAAATTGCCCCTTCTACCAGTACACCTGGGATATATACTGTCACCTATACTGTTGCTGCAGCAGGTGGCTGTTCCGCTTTTTCTACAACTGCTTCTGTAACAATTAGTGCTTCGCCCTCAGCTACTATTTCCTATGCCGGTGCTCCCTTTTGTAATACGGTTTCCAGTCCTCAATCTGTTAGTCAGACAGGAACCAGCGGTGGAACGTACAGCTCTGCTGCGGGTTTAACCATTAACTCTGCAACGGGTGCTATTACCCCATCAACCAGTACTACAGGTACCTATACGGTTACCTATACCATCGCCGCTTCGGGAGGATGTTCGGGCACTAGTGCCACAACATCCGTACAAATAACAAATCCACCATCTGCTACTATTTCCTATCCTGGAGGGCCTTTTTGTACTTCTTTATCCACGGCAGCAGTAACTCAGACAGGAACAACAGGAGGTACCTACAGTACGACAAGCGGTTTGACAATTCTCAATTCATCCACAGGTAAAATTGCACCATCTTCCAGTACCGGAGGAACCTATACTGTAACCTATACGATTGCAGCTGCAGGCGGCTGTGCGGCTTTTACGGCAACAGCTCCAGTTACGATTACAACCTTACCGTCTGCCAGCATTTCGTATCCAGGTTCCCCTTACTGTGCATTGATATCCAGTCCGCAGAATCCAACTCATAGTGGTTCGGGCGGTGGAACATATAGTTCAACTACGGGTTTAAGTATTAACAGTTCTACCGGAGCCATTCTTCCTTCTTCCAGTACGATTGGAAACTATACGGTAACCTATACTATTCCATCTTCATCCGGTTGTGCTGCGGTTACTACAACAGCATCCTTAACAATTACTTCAGGTTCGGCAACTGCCAGCATATCATATACTGGGACACCCTATTGTACAACCGTCTCAAGCAGAAATGTAACCTTCTCGGGTACCAGCGGCGGAACCTATACTTCAACAGCAGGATTGACATTGAACAGTGCCACCGGTGCCATAAATCCTTCGACAAGTACAGCAGGTACTTATACAGTTACATATACAGTACCTCCTGCTAATGGCTGTTCCGGGGTAACAGCTAATACCTCCATTGTGATAACAGCATTACCTGTTGCTACTATCAGCTATGCAGGAAACCCTTTTTGCCAAAGTGTTTCAAGTTTACAGGCAATAACACATACAGGAAGCTCAGGAGGGGCTTATAGTGCTACTTCTGGACTCTCAATAGATGGAAGTGCTAATCTTACTCCGTCTGCGAATGCATCCGGTTCGTATACAGTAACCTATACTATTCCTGCTGCAGCAGGTTGTGCCGCAGTCATTACAACAGCACCGGTTGTTATTACAACTCCTCCGGTAACACCAACCATCTCTTATAGCGGTGCACCGTTCTGTACAACAATATCCACTCCACAATCGGTTACTCAGACAGGAGCTTCCGGTGGAACGTACAGTTCAACGGCTGGATTGACACTGAACAGCGCAACAGGGGCTATAACCCCTTCCACTAGTACGGGAGGTGCTTATACCGTAACGTATACAGTTGCCGCTTCAGGCGGTTGTTCAGGAGTTTCTGCTAATACATCTTTAACAATTACGACCGGACCTTCGGCTACGATCTCCTATTCCGGTACACCATTCTGTACTTCGGTATCATCTCCGCAGTCTGTCACTCAAACCGGAACTTCTGGTGGAACTTACAGTTCAACAGTTGGTCTTAGTATTGATGGAACAACAGGAAATATTACACCATCTTCCAGCACTGCCGGAAGTTATACCGTAACCTATACGATCGCTGCTTCTGCAGGCTGCTCATCTGTTTCTGCCAATACATCTGTTACCATCACTACAGCACCTGTTACTCCAACGATTTCATACAGCGGTACACCATTCTGTACTTCGGTATCTACACCGCAGTCTGTCACACAAACCGGAACAAGCGGCGGAACCTACGGTTCAACTGCCGGTCTTAGCATTGATGGAACAACAGGAAATATCACACCGTCTACCAGCACTTCCGGAACGTATACCGTAACTTATACAGTTACCGCTTCAGGCGGCTGTTCGGCTGTTTCTGGTAATACATCTGTCACTATCACAACGGCTCCGGTTACGCCAACGATTTCTTATAGCGGTACACCTTTCTGTAACTCTGTATCTACCGCACAGACTGTGACTCAAACCGGGGCAAGCGGCGGAACCTACGGTTCAACTGCCGGTCTTAGTATTGATGGAACAACAGGAAATATTACACCGTCAACCAGCACTGCCGGAACCTATACCGTAACCTATACGGTTGCAGCTTCTGCAGGCTGTTCGGCTGTTTCTGGTAATACATCTGTCACTATCACAACGGCTCCGGTTACGCCAACGATTTCTTATAGCGGTACACCTTTCTGTAACTCTGTATCTACCGC
>Ga0302194_10000462_pt1 | contig 26094 bp, 21 predicted proteins | sample II_Bog_N1_1_FD_200227 | JGI IMG/M metagenome (GOLD analysis project Ga0302194, IMG submission 200227) | Peat permafrost microbial communities from Stordalen Mire near Abisko, Sweden - II_Bog_N1_1 | ecosystem: Environmental > Terrestrial > Soil > Wetlands > Peat | place: Sweden: Abisko...
CTTGTTGCAAAGTAAGCATAGTATTTATCTTACTGAAGCACGAATATGAAAATTTACAATCTCTTAACCTGTTTTAAAAACAAGATGAAATACTATTGAACGAAAAAAACAAAACACATATGAAAAAAGCAGATTATAAAATAGCAATTATTGGTTCTGGTTTTTTAGGGATGAATATGGCTATTCAACTTTTAAAAGAAGGAATAACAGATTTTACAATATTAGAATCCGGCGATGATGTTGGAGGTGTATGGCGTGATAATTCATATCCGGGTGCTGCCTGTGATATACCTTCTCACTTATACTCCCTTAAAGATGCTCCTAATCCTTATTGGTCGAGCTTATACTCTCCCCGAAAAGAGATTTATGAATATTTACAATGGGTAGCAAAAAAATTCAACCTTCATAAATATATCAAATTTAGTTCCAAGGCTACCAGTGCGGAATTTAATACTGCTGATAAAAACTGGACAATCGGAATCAATAATTCTACTTCCATTACAGCAAACATTGTTATACCTGCACTTGGACCATTGGCCGTTCCGGCATACCCTAATATTAAAGGAATTGACACTTTTGATGGGATAAAAGTACACACATCTCAATGGGATGAAAAAATGGAAATAGCCGGTAAACGTATTGCGGTAATTGGCACAGGAGCAAGTTCTGTACAATTGGTACCGCAATTAGCAAAGGTTGCAGGGCAGCTTTATTTGTTTCAACGAACAGCGTCATGGGTATTACCAAAACTAAAAGGGAAATATGATGCCAAGCGACAAAATCGTTTTGAAAAATTTCCTATTTTGATGCGGTTGGAAAGAGAACGCATTTTCTGGAGGCAGGAGTTTCTTCATTTTTTATTTAAAAATCCGGGAGGTTATTTTTCAAAACAAGGTAAAAAGTTTGCTCTTTCGTATCTGAATGCAAAAATAAAAGATCCCGAACTTAGAAAAAAACTCACTCCCGATTTTACCATTGGATGTAAACGATTATTACAAACAAACGATTTTTACCCTTCTCTTAATAATCCTAATGTTGAAGTAATTACAGATTCTATTGAAAGTATTACTAAAGATAGTTTAATAACTAAAGACGGGAAAGAATACAAAGTGGACATTATTGTTTTTGGAACGGGATTTTCTCCGGGCGATGTAACAGGCTTAAATATTACTACTAAATCACACAAAGACATTATGCAGGTTTGGAACGGTATTCCAAAAGCGTATAAAGGTATTGTTACACACGATTGTCCGAATGCTTTCTTTCTTTTAGGACCAAATACAGGGCTTGGTCATAACTCGGTAATTCATATGGGGGAATCGCAGGCTAATTATATTATGAAATGTATTGAGTATATGGATAAAAACAATGTAAATACGCTTGAAGTAAAAGAAGAAGCGGAAGACAACTACATGAAAAAAGTGTATAAAGATTTAGAAAACAGTGTTTGGCAAAAAGGTGGCTGTGCCAGCTGGTATCAAAATAAGGACGGAATAAATTTTACACTCTGGCCAAATTCCTGCACCAATTATAGAAAAGAAACGTCAACTGTTAATTTCGATGATTTTATAAAAGAATAAGAACTTAAATATTACAAAAATTTATAATTATCACTTTTCCGGCAGGAAATAATTAAGACCTAAAAACATGAAAAATTTAAAAAACAATGTAGTGGTTATAACTGGTGCAGCGTCAGGAATTGGCAGAGAATTAGCTATTCAGTTAGCAGAGCATAATTGCAATTTAGCTCTTTGTGATATTAATAAAGAGGAATTGGGAAAAACAATATCGTTAATCAATAATAACAACATTAAAATTAAATCGGATGTGTTGAATGTTGCTGATGAGCATGCTGTTTATAAATATGCCACTGCTGTTTTGAATTATTTTGGACATGTAGACAGAGTAATTAATAATGCAGGAAAAGTGGTATCAAACAGTCTTAATGATGTTAGCATAGAAGATTTTAAATTAATTATGGATATTAACTTTTGGGGGGGGGTGTATGGTACAAAAGCTTTTTTGCCACATCTCCTAACCCGACCGGAAGCTACGATTGTAAATATTTCGAGTGTTAATGCATTTATCCCATTTCCTAATAATGGACCCTATAATTGTTCAAAATATGCTGTTTGTGGCTTTAATGAATCATTACATCAGGAATTAAAAAATACGAATGTTACTGTTCTTAGCGTACATCCTGGTGGTATTAAAACCAATATTGTTAGAAATGCGAAGTTTATAAAAGCCGCCAATCCGAATGTAACTCACGAAAAATCAACAAAATTTTTCGAAAAAATTGCCAAAACCTCTGCTGGCACAGCGGCCGAAAAAATTATTATGGCAATTAAAAAAGATAAAAAAAGGTTACTGATTGGGTCAGATGCCTATTTCTTTGAGTATTTTAAACGCTTGTTTCCAAAATTTTCGGTTAGCTTTGTTGGTAAAATAGCTTCAAGGTAACTAACTTACTTTTTTACTTAGGACAATACTCATTTAACAAAGCATCTGCTTTGCCATTATTTAAGCTTTGCGCCTTGCGTAAATCGGCACAAGCGCCATCTTTATCGCGCATCTTAAATTTTACAAGCGCACGGTTGATATAAATGGGAGAAAAGTCGAATTTTAATTCCACAGCTTTATTCATATCTGCTAAGGCTTCTTTATTTTTGCCCAGACCTGCGTAGGCAAGTCCTCTGTTCATATAAGCTACATAATTTTTTTTATCAAGTTTTAATAAAACCAAATTAAAATCTTTCATCGCACCTGCATAATTATTTAAATTAACTCTCGAAGCTCCTCGCGTAATAAGTGCTTCAATATTTAAAGAATCGTCTTCATCCAGATAGGTGGTTAAGGCTTTTTCAGCTGCTTTAAAGTCACCGATATTAAATTTTATTTTCCCTAACCAGTAATACTTTTCAATATTTGAGCTGTCCTGTTTCACGGCTATCATAATATCATGATTGGCAAATAAGTAATCCTTCATATCCGTGTAATTTAAAACCGCCCTTCTATAATAGGCTTTTGTGCAATTTTTGTTAAGATCAATTGCTTTAGTATAATCGCCAATGGCTGGTTTTTTGTTTTTTGAAGATTCTTTTAATAATCCTCTTTGGTAATATGCCTCAAAGTCTTCATCATTAAGAAAGATAGCACTATCTAAATCTGCCATTGCTTCATCAAATTTGCCTCGTTCTTTTTCAACAATTGCTCTTTCGCGATGAGGATCATTTTTAGAGGTATCTGCTGCTATAGCAAATGTAAAACTATATATGGCAGGTTTATATTTTTCCAATTTGGCAAGTGTTAATCCCATTTTATAATGTACAGCATAAGATTTAGGATTTTTCAACAATAACTCCTTATAATCCTCTATTGCGCTTTTATAAAGATTTTCAGCAACCTTTTTACTTTTACTATTATTATATTTTTCTAATATAACAGTAGCTGAATCGTACTTTACATTTGCCTTCGTAAATAATTCATTAAATTCATCTTCTGGATTTTTAGCTGAATTTTGTTCTGTTTCTTCGGTTTGTGAAAACACTTTTATCGAAAATAAAAAAGAAAATGCAAGGAGGATTAAAAGTTTATTTTTGTACATAAGTTATCTGATTTTGATTAAATCAAAGTTAGTGAAATAATAGAGAATAAATAATACCTTTGCAAGAGTTTTTCAAATAAATTAAATAATAAAATAATGGGTGTTTCATTATCAAAAATTTTATTAATGCGGATAAGGATTCCGTCAATTCTTACAATTATTTTAGTATGTTTATTTTTATTTATTAACGAGTCTTTTCGAGCACAAACAGCTATTACAATTCCTAATGTTTTTACTCCAAACAATGATAATATAAATGATGAATTTTCGATAAATTTAAATGGTATTACCGTTACGGACTATAGCATTAAAATTTATAACAACTGGGGAGTATTAATGTTTTCGTCACAAAATGCCAATATCAATTGGGATGGAAGAACAAGTGCCGGAATAAAAGTATCTGAAGGAAATTATTATTATATAGTTGTAATTAATGGTAAATCTTATAGTGGCGTACTTTCACTGATTTATTAGTCAATTAATGTTATTGTACCTTTAAGTGTTTGATAATCACCTCTTGATGTTTTAATTTTTATCATATAAACGTACACACCATTTCCTAAGTTTTTTCCTTTATATGTGCCGTCCCAGCCTTCATCTACATTAGACGTAGAAAAAATAACACCTCCCCATCTGTCAAATACAGTAAATTCGTACTCACTATAATTAACATAAGTTAGTACAGGTTTAAATATTTTATTAAAACCTTCAGGTACAAATGCATTTGGAATATATATTAACGGATCTTGATAAGCTTCGGCAACATTTGATAAACTTTGATCTATAAATCCATATAAATTTCCATTTGCTTCAACAGCCTCAATATAATAATTAAAAATTCCTGAACCACTTAACACCTCAGACACATCATCCGTATAAGTAGTAATACCGGATGGGTCGGGAGGCACATTGGCTATAGGTGTTGGATCTATCACTCCGTCTATTCCGCGATAAATGTTATAGAAACTTACTCCGTTTTGCCATTCAGAATATGCTGTCCATCTTAAATAATTTTGCTGTATTATACTTTTGCCCGAAGCAGAAAGTAATATGGTATGCCCTACATTTGTTTCCATCCCATCAAATCCGCAACTATCAACAATCATTATTTTATAATAATAGCTGTATTTATTGGGGTTAATATTCACATCAGAGAATGTTATGGGAGTGACGTTGCTTGGTTGTAATGTGCCAATTTGACTATACACAGGAGGTATTGTGCCAACATCGGTAGCTCGGAATATTTTATAATTTGAAATAGAAGCCGCAACATCAACATGGCATGTCACATCTATTTGGTTAGAAGCTACAACACTTGCACTGCGTAAATACAAATATTTTGGAGGTTGTGGGGTAGCGGAATAAAAAATTATTCTGTTGGAAGTAGAAGTTTTTGTTCCTGACGAATCCATTGCCATTACTTTAAAATAATAGGTGGTTTTAGGAGCAAGCCCAGTAACAGTATATGAAAGTGTATCAGCAGGTACAGTTGCTACTAAAGAATATGGACCAACTATACCGACCGTAGATTGGTAAATTAAATATTTTGCCAACCCGGTCATAGAAATGAATGTGCTTTTGGTTGCTTTATTTCCTGTCCATTTTAAATTAACGCTTCGTTTACAAATATTTGCCGAGGGTGTTAAGTATATTGTACTATACGGTTGATTGTATGGTAATATATTTCCGCAAGTATTTACAACTGCTACAGTATAATACAATTGTGAACCACTATTAACTGTTGAAGATGAATCTATGAAAAATGTATTATTTATTCCCAATAAAGTTTTAATAGGAATCCATGATACCCCATTGTAAGTGTAAATAACATAACCATTAGCATTAACTGATGGGCTTTTGTTCCAACTTAAAACGGCTCTGTTATTATTATCTAAACTCAAGGTGTCAGATACCACCAATGGAGGGTCTATAGTGCTAATCGTATCAATGGCGGTAGAATATGTGTTACCGACACAACGCGTCTGAATATAATAAAACAACGTAGCTCCGTTCGCAGCATTGGCTCCAATAATTGTATCACTGGTTTGATTGAAAGAAAAAACACTGTCAACAAGAGTGTAAGGTCCAGAAAAAGATGAGGCTTGATATATTTGGTAGCTATTGAAATTAATCATTGAAGGAGGACTTGACCAAGTTAATTTTACATCCCCATTTTTAAAGATCGAATCGCAGGTTAATTTTGGAGAAAGTGTATTACATCCAGGAGATGATATCAAAAAATTTAATCTTACAACTACAAAAAAAAATATCAAAACAATGTACTTATCTGCCCAACTTTTTTGAGCAATCGAAATTTTATGTAACAATATGTTGGCATTATCATTCATTAAAGTTTTATTTTTTTCCAACAACTAGCTCAATCATGCTTTGTTTGTCAAAATATACATTTGCCAAATCTCTTAACTGAGATGAAGAAACAGTTCTAATGGTTGCAATATAACGGTCGTAATAATCATAATCTAAACCGTATTCCATAATTCCTTTAAACCTGTCGGCCATTGCAAATGGTCCGTCAATACCTCTTAAAAAGCTTCCCAACAAATAATTTTTCACTAAACTTAATTCCTCTTCACTAATAAGTTCTTCCCTTAAACGCTGCATTTCAAAATATATTTCATCAATTGCATTTTGGCAAACGTCAACTCCCACTTCGGTAGAAATAAAAAAGTAACCCGAGTTTTTAAGCGACACAATTCCCGAACCAATGCCATAAGTATAACCCTTGTCTTCACGGATGTTAGACATTAAACGCGAACCAAAATATCCACCAAATACAGTATTCAAAATTTGTAATTTTTGAAAATCAGGATGTGTTTTATTAAACAATACTTTACCAATTCGTATAGCCGATTGCATGGCATTCTCTTTTTTAATAACGTGTTCACGATCAGGCGAAGTTATTATAGGAATAATATTGTTTGTTAAATATTTTTGTTTGTTCAAATCGTTCGTTTTATCAGTGTTTTCAGACCAATCATTACCACCGAAATGATTATCCAGTAATGTAAAAACACTCTCCTCTACCTTACCCGATAAAATGATTTTACACGAACCTGACCGATAAAAATTATTATAAAATTCATTCAAATAAGAACGATTAATTAAATCAAAATCCGCTTCTTTTACATTTATTCCATAAGGATGTTTTGCACCAAAAATAAGTTCCGAAAAATGTTTGCGCGCCACATTGGCTACCTTTTGGTTGTTCACATGAAATTGTTGTTTTTTATTTTTCAAATGAATATCCAGTTCGTTTTGAGGAAACACAGCGTCTTTAATAATTTGCTCCACAATTGGCAATACACTTTGTAAATGTTTATTGAGCGTATATAAAACAATAGATGCATTGTCCTGACCTATATTTGTTTCCAAAAAAGCACCATAAAAATCAATCGCATCGGCAATTTGATCTGCAGATAATTTTGATGTTCCTTCTTCTATCAAGGCATTTACCGTTACAGCCTGTAACGGAACTAATTGTTTAAATATGCCTGCATCAAATAAAAATTCAATTTTAACAATGTCCTGAGTGCCTCCATTTACAGTATATACAGGAATTTTATTTTTAAGTTGTTGAACACCGGCTTTAATCATTTCAACCTTTTCAACAATGGTAAATTGTGGTGCTTGCGCTCTATTGAGTTCTATCATTAAGTATCTGTTTAATGCTGTGAAGTTAAGGAAAAGAAATTGAAAGGTTACAAATATATGGTTGATTTCGGGAACCTTGATAAAGGAAAACAATGGTGACTGAGGTACTAGAAGACATAAATTGAAAATTTGATTCTAGGCTCTGCCAGCCAGCAGAAACAATATTGCCATACGAACAGCTATACCATTTTCTACTTGTTCCAGAATAATACTTTGGTCGCCGTCGGCTACATCACTTGTTATTTCAACCCCTCTGTTGATAGGGCCGGGATGCATAATTACAATTTTTTTTGAAAGAGAATCAAGCAGTTCTTTATTTAAACCAAAGAGCATGGAATATTCACGAAGAGACGGGAAATATTTAATGTCTTGGCGCTCCATTTGAATGCGCAACATGTTGGCTACATCACACCATTCAAGCGCTTTGCGTAAATCGTGTTCCACTTTTACTCCCAAGCTGCTGATGAATTTGGGCATTAATGTGGTAGGTCCGCATACCATTATTTGTGCTCCTAGTTTTTGCAAACAAAATATATTGGAAAGCGCAACCCTTGAATGCAATATATCTCCTACTATAGCTATCTTTTTTCCTTTAATACTGCCCAGCTTTTCTTTAATAGAATAAGCATCAAGCAAAGCTTGAGTCGGATGTTCGTGCGCACCATCTCCTGCATTGATTATTTTAGCTTTTATATGTTTTGACAAAAATACTGCAGCTCCTGGATTGGGATGACGCATCACAATCATATCCACCTTCATTGCCAATATGTTATTTACGGTATCAATTAAGGTTTCACCTTTTTTGATAGAAGAACCTGAAGATGAAAAATTAATTACATCGGCACTTAAACGTTTTTCAGCAAGTTCAAATGAAAGTTTTGTTCTGGTTGAATTTTCGAAAAATAAATTAGCAATGGTAATATCTCTGAGTGAGGGAACTTTTTTAATAGGACGATTAATGACTTCTTTGAAATTTTCGGCAGTATGTAAAATCAAATTAATATCGTCCGCCGTTATATCTTTTATTCCTAATAAGTGCTTTGTGCTTAGCTTTGTCATTATTTAAACTTACCGGTATTACAAAATGTTTATCACTATTTTAAGTGCCAATTAAGGTAACCTTATCAGCACCTTCTGTTTCTTTCCATTCCACTATTACTTTTTCTGATGTAACTGAATCTATTGTTTTACCGACGTATTTAGCTTGAATCGGTAATTGTCGACTCCATCTCCTGTCAATCAATACCAAAAGTTCTACCAGATTAGGGCGACCAAAAGCAAGCATGGCATCCAGTCCTGCACGTATAGTTCGTCCTGTAAACAACACATCATCTACCAATATTACATTTTTGCCTTCTATTATAAAATCAATGTCAGTAGTGTTAGGGACAAGTTCTTTGTTTCTGAAATCATCACGATAAAAGGTTATATCTAGACTACCACATTTAATATCTTTTTTCTTTAAAATTTCCTGAAGTTTTTTTTGAATTCGCCTTGCGAGATATACGCCACGAGGCTGTAAGCCAATGATTACAGCGTCAGAAAAATCGTTGTGAACTTCAATTAATTGGGAACAAAGCCGTGTTACGGTAATTTCGAGGTGTTTGCTATCTAAAATGATTCTAGGCTTCATCATATTCAGAATACAAATGTACACTAAATATTGAGAGTTTCAAATTGATTTTTTTCTGTTGTACTAATTTAATTTTAGGCTAATCTAAATTTTAATTTTTGTTGCCAAAATTTATTATATCTTCGCAACAAACATTTGCAGCTATGAATTCATTTACAGAAGAAAATTACATCAAAGCCATTTATAAACTCAACGAAAAATATGGCAACAATGTAACTACCAATGCCATTGCCGAAAAAACAAATACCAAAGCCGCTTCGGTAACTGATATGTTAAAACGGCTTTCCTCAAAAGAATTAATAAATTATAAAAAATACAAAGGCGTAACACTTACAGCTAAAGGCGAAAAGTTGGCACTTAACATTATCCGAAAACATCGCTTATGGGAAATGTTTTTGGTAGAAAAGCTTGAGTTCAAATGGGATGAAGTACATGAAATTGCCGAAGAACTGGAGCACATCAATTCGGAAAAGTTAATTGAACAGCTCGATAAATTTTTAGATTATCCGAAAGTTGATCCGCATGGTGACCCTATACCTGACTCAAAAGGAAAAGTGAACATTACCAAATCATTATTGTTATCCAAATAAGGCAAGGGTTATATCTATACAATGACCGGTGTGGTTGACCACTCCCCGGCATTTTTAAAATATTTAGAACAATCCGGGATTAATTTGGGTTGTATAATTAAAGTGAAAGATATTATAGAGTTTGATAATTCATTACACATCACAATTAATAAAAACAAACATGTTTTCATCAGTAATGAAGTGGCAAAAAATATTTTAGTGTTAAAAAAGTAAGCATCTATGAATAAAAGTAAATCCTTGTCGGAAGTAAATGAAAGCATTGACACCATTAAAAAGGACAGTTTTTGGAAAAAGCTATTTGCCTTTATGGGACCTGCTTATTTAATAAGTGTTGGATATATGGATCCTGGTAACTGGGCTACAGACATTGCAGGAGGAAGTCGTTTTGGTTATCAATTATTGTGGGTACTATTAATGAGTAATTTAATGGCATTGTTATTACAAAGCCTTAGTGCCCGTTTGGGCATTGTAAGGGGGTTGGACTTAGCACAGGCATCTCGGGCAACATATCCTCCAATTGTAAATTTCTGTAACTGGATACTTGCCGAGACTGCCATAGCAGCCTGCGACTTAGCTGAAGTAATTGGCATGGCAATAGGTTTACAATTATTGTTTGATCTGCCATTATTGATTGGTGTTTCCATTACTGTTGCCGATACCTTATTATTACTTTTACTACAACGTTACGGCATCAGAAAAATAGAAGCATTTATTTTAATGTTACTTGCCACAATCGGATTAGCGTTTATTGCAGAGCTTATTTTTGTAAAGCCTCAGGGAGCTGAACTTATAAAAGGATTTATTCCTACTGCACTCAATGATGATGCACTATACATTGCCATTGGCATAATAGGTGCAACCGTAATGCCTCACAATTTATACCTGCATTCATCACTGGTGCAAACACGTAAGTTCAACAGAACACATCAGGGCATTAAAGAAGCCATTAAATTTAATTTTATTGATACGTTTATTTCGCTCAATCTTGCATTGTTTGTAAATGCTGCTATTCTTATTTTGGCTGCTGCTGCATTTTTTAGTAATGGAGTAACTAGTGTTGTAGAAATACAAGATGCTCACAAACTATTAAGCGATGTTCTCGGAAATAGCCTTGCCCCTGCCCTATTTGCAATTGCATTAATAGCTGCAGGACAAAGCTCTACGCTCACGGGAACTTTATCCGGACAAATTGTAATGGAAGGTTATTTGAACCTTCGCATCCAACCTTGGTTGAGAAGAATTATTACCCGCTTAATTGCAATTATTCCTGCACTTATCACTATTTTAATACTTGGCGAAGGAGCAACCGGAAAGCTTTTAATACTTAGTCAGGTGGTGTTAAGTTTACAGCTTGGTTTTGCCGTTATTCCACTTATACACCTTACCAGCGATAAAAAAACAATGGGAGAATTTGTGAATAAACTCTGGCTAAAAATATGTGCTTGGCTAATTGCCAGTTTAATTATAATACTCAATGCTAAGCTGGTTATTGAAACTATACACGAATGGATTCAAAAGTCAGCACATCCTGTTTTTATTTATTTTACAATTATCCCTCTAGCAATTGGTGCGGGTTTATTATTATTGTATGTTACGTTTATGCCATTCATTAAAAGAGCAAAAGAGTCGGCTATTCATTCGCTGGACGGAACTGCAAAAGAATTTAAGCAATTTACCGAAGAACATTACCACCGCATTGCGGTGTCAGTTGATTTCAGTATATCCGATCATAAGGCAGTAAATAGTGCAATTGCACTGGGTGGGAAAAACGCTGAATACATTTTAATACACATTGTTGAAACTGCAGGTGCGCGTATGATGGATAGTGAAATTGTTGATTTTGAGACCATGTCGGATAAACGTAATCTGGAACTTTACAAAACCGATTTAGAAGCTAAAGGTTATAAAGTTCACACTAAATTAGGCTTTGGAAATCCTAAAAAGAGTATTCCTAAACTTGTAAATGCCAGCAATTGCGATTTACTGGTAATGGGTGCACATGGACATACCGGTTTTAAAGATATTATTTTTGGAACTACTCTTGATGCCGTAAGGCATCATGTAAAGGCTTCAGTATTGATTGTGTAATTATATGGTATTCAAAAAGTTTAAAACAATTTTACTTTAAAATATGTAATTTGTTATTTTCAATTTGCGCAATATAATTGATGCAAGGCAATACTTCATTTTCCAAATGTGCTATCTGAATTATAGTTCTTTCCTTATCTGCATAAGCTGATAAAAACTCATACAGAAACTTAAAATGAATACTGTCCAAGCCCTGAAAAGGTTCATCTAAAATAAGCAAAGGAGGATTATTTACTAAGGCTCTGACCATAATTACCATTCTTTTTTCACCGCTCGAAAGCGAAGCAAATAAAGCATTTTCTATTTTCCGCAATTGAAATATATCCAGCAAGGTTCCATATTGTTGTTCTTCTTGCTTGCTTGTTTTTCTGTTTAATAATTGAGTGTTAGAAAATCCTGAACGAATAATATTCCTTACCGGTTGAGCTCCATTCCAAAACAACTGTATTTCGGGAGATATAAAACCAATTTTTGCTTTAATATCCCAAATTGATTCTCCGGTTCCCCTTTCTTTGTCAAATAAAGTAATTCCCATGCTATAGCCATTAGGATTATCAGCATTTAATAAACTCATCAACGTAGATTTACCTGAACCATTATTACCTTTCAGCAACCATTTTTCTCCCTTATTTATCGTCCAGCTTACATCTTTAATTAATACTTTGTTTCCTGCCTTAAGATGTTGTTTATCAATTTTAAAAGCAATATTAAAATGGCATTCAGGCGTTATATAACAATTATTCTCATTATTTGAATATTGATTATCAGTAATTTCATTTACTTTATTTAAATAAATAGTTTTATCAAAAACTATTTTAAAATTTTCATTATTAAGCAGTAAAATTATCGTTTTACCATACTGTTGTGTCATTATTTTAAACACATCGCTTAAAATAAAAATAGAGTTTGTGTCAAGTCCGGTAAATGGATTGTCTAACACATATATTTTCGAGTTTTTAAAAATATTTTTTAAAATCAATACCTTTCTGCTTTCTCCGCTTGATAATTCGATGATTTTTTTGGGTAAAATATCAGATGAAAGTACTTTGTTAAATATTTGGTTTTTATATATATCATTAACGTCGTATTCCAGCAATTCTTGTATTGTTTCTATGTCCGGTGTATCCGAAACACTATATCGCTGCTGATAATAAAAGTTGGAGTAATGAAATCCGGAATAATCTGCTGTATAATCAGAAAACGAAATATCTGTAAAATTTATTGTTTTGCTAATATGTCCTTTGTAATTAAAGGTGCGCCCACAAATAATTTTTGCCAGTAATGATTTACCTGATTTATTAGGTCCTATAATGGCATTTAGCTCTCCGTTACCAATTTCCCATGAAATTTTATTTTCTAAAAGCTCCAATTCACTAATGGAAATATAAACTTGTTTCATCTGCAATTAATGTAATTGTTTCGAGTTATTAATTTGTTTTGTGAACGTAAAAAAACAGATACAATTTGTTATTCGCGATAAAATTATATCAATTTTCTCTATAATTGATGCAAGGCAATACTTCATTTTCCAAATGTGCTATCTGAATTATGGTTCTTTCTTTATCTGCATAAGCTGATAAAACTCATACAAAAATTTAAAATGAATACTTCCTCCGGATTTTCTCTTTTACTTGTACATTTGTCGCTTCATTTTAGGTTATGAAAGAAATAAAGGCAAGCAATTATTCGGTTTTTGTATCAGGCGATTGTACCAAAGAAATCAACGCATTTTTTAAAACCAACAAAAACAAGTTTTCGAAAATATTCTTATTGGTTGACGAAAACACACTTCAATATTGCTATCCAAAGCTGGCGGCTAATGTTAAAGCATTAACCGATGCCGAAATTATTGAAATTGAAAGCGGAGAAGAAAACAAAACCATTGAAATATGTGTGCAGGTATGGTCAACACTTAGCGAGCGCGGTGCCGACAGACACTCCTTATTAATAAACATTGGCGGCGGAGTTATTGGCGATATGGGCGGTTTCATCGCTTCTACATTTAAACGTGGCATTCCTTTCATCAACATACCCACTACCCTACTCTCTCAGGTTGACGCCTCTGTGGGCGGCAAGCTTGGGATTGATCTCAATCATTTAAAAAACGAAATAGGTGTATTTAATAATCCTCAGGCTGTTTTCGTTGATTCATCGTTTTTAAGAACACTCGAAAAACGCCAGGTTTTATCTGGCTTTGCTGAGATCATCAAACACGCGTTGATTGCTGATGCCGCTTATTGGAAAAAAGTAAAACAAATTGATTTTAATTCGGTGGACGTATTAGCAAAGTTGATTGAAACATCTGTAAACATTAAAAATAATGTTGTTCTTGCCGATCCATTTGAGAAAAATATTCGCAAAACATTAAACTTTGGACATACCATAGGTCACGCTATTGAAACCTATTATTTGGATAAAAAAGATTCATTGTTGCACGGCGAAGCCATTGCAGTTGGTATGATTTGCGAAGCATATTTATCCAACAAAGTAGCAGGACTTTCTGATAAAGAATTAAAAGAACTTACCGATTATATCTTATCTGTTTATCAGCCTGTTAAAATTCCTACAAAAATTTTGGAAGCCTTATTAAAGTTGATGCAACACGATAAGAAAAATGAAAAAGGACAATTAAATTTTTCATTGCTTTCCTCCATCGGAAAATGTGAAATAAATAAAGTTGTCACTTCCGATTTAATACAAGAATCCATTAGTTATTATACAGAACAAGTTAAAAAGCTGAAATGAATTACCGTGTATCCCATCCAACAAAAACATTAAAGGGCGAAATAACTTTAACCGCTTCAAAAAGTGAGAGTAACCGCGTTTTGATTATTCAGGCTTTGTGTTCAGAAAAATTTGAAATCAAAAACCTTGCAGCGGCAGAGGATACTAGAGTTTTAAATGAAATACTGCAAGCCGTAAAATTGAATACTTCAATGGATGTTCAAACGTACGATGTTGGTGCTGCCGGTACTACCATGCGTTTTTTAACTGCTTTTTTAGCAACAAGAAAAAATACAAATTGCATTTTAACGGGTTCGGAAAGAATGCAAAACCGCCCTATTAAAATATTGGTTGATGCTCTTCGTCATTTAGGTGCAGATATAGAATATGTTGAAAAAGATGGCTACCCTCCATTAAAAATTAAAGGTAAAGAGTTGGAAGGTTCAGAAGTTGAAATTGATGGAAGTGTTAGTAGTCAATATATAACTGCATTATTATTAATATCCCCAAAATTAAGAAATGGTTTGCAACTAAAATTTAAAGGAGAAATAACTTCACTCCCTTACCTACAAATGACTTGTTTAATGATGGAGCAGTTTGGTATTCATCTAGATTATAATTGGCCAGAAAAAAATATATTCTTAAAAAATAAAACATATTCCCCTAAAACTACAACTTACGAAGTAGAAGGCGATTGGAGTTCAGCATCCTATTGGTACTCAATAGCAGCTTTGTCTAAAGAGGTTGAATTTACAATAAAAGGTTTAAAACAAAACAGCTTACAAGGTGATTCTGATGTTGACTTTATTTTTTCGGAGAATTTCGGAATAACAACAGAATACATTGATGGAGGCATTCGTTTAACAAAGGCAAAGGAAATACAAAAAGTATTTCAAGGTAATTTCACAAACAGTCCGGATATAGCACAAACAGTTTCTGTTGTGGTTGGAGCGTTAAACATACCGGCAAGATTATCGGGCTTACACACTTTAAAAATAAAAGAAACCGACCGTACAGCAGCTCTAAAAAATGAACTAGCCAAAGTAGGTGTTGAAGTTGAAATTGTAAGTGATGATATGATTAAGATTAATACAAAAGAATTGGTGCAACAGTCATCTCCTATCGCAACTTATGAAGACCATCGTATGGCAATGTCATTTGCTCCGCTGGCGTTAGTGCTGGATTCAATAACCATAGAGCATCCCGAAGTAGTAAAAAAATCCTACCCAGCTTTTTGGGATGACTTAAAGAAAATAGGCTTTGTAATTGACGAGGTTTAACAAAACAATTTCATTGATTTTACGCGCCATGTAAATAATTTTCAGTATAATTATTCCCGAATTTTCAAACATTAAAAAGTATCAAAATAAAAAACAATAAAGTATGCGAGTATTAAAGTTCGGCGGCACTTCGGTGGCAAATGCCGAAAGCATGAATAAGGTAGTGGCAATAGTAAAAAAAGCCCTTGCTGGAGATAGTTTGGTAGTAGTGGTTTCGGCTTTGGGTGGAACAACAGATTTATTGATTGATGCTGTAAAAACAGCTGCCACTAAAAACGAATCCTACAAAGAAAAGCTGAAAGTAATTGAAACAAGACACTTACAGCTTGTCAGAGAATTAATTTCAATTGATAAACAAAGTGCAACACTTAGTTTGGTAAAGAAAAAATGCAATGAACTGGAAAACATTTGTGAAGGTGTGTTTTTATTGGAAGAACTATCGGCACGCACGCTTGATAGCGTGGTAAGTTATGGAGAATTGATGTCGTCCTTGATTTTATCGGCACGCTTAAGCACCCTAAAAATTGCTCATCAATGGATTGATTCAAGAGAAGTAATTCGTACCGATTCTAATTTCGGATATTCTGCTGTTGATTTTGAATACACCAACAAAGCAATAAAAAAAGAACTAGCAAAAAGCACATCAAAATTGTTTTTGATGCCCGGCTTTATAGCATCAAATGAAAAAGGACTTACCACTACTTTAGGACGTGGAGGCTCTGATTATACTGCCGCCATTATTGCAGCAGCAGTAAGTGCAAAAGCGTTGGAAATATGGACGGACGTTAGCGGCATGATGACTGCCGACCCTCGTTTGGTAAGCAATGTAAAAGTAATTCCAAACATTTCTTATCCTGAAGCAATGGAGCTTTCGCATTTTGGTGCTAAAGTTATTTATCCTCCTACCATACAACCGGTAATGGTTAAAAATATTCCTATTCTTGTTAAAAACACCTTTGCTCCTGAAGATGCGGGAACATTAATTGAACGCACTACAAAAGGAAATAAAAACAGCATACGCGGTATTTCAAGTATTGGTAAAATATCGTTATTGAGCATTGAAGGTAGCGGAATGATAGGTGTGCCCGGCATTTCAAAACGAGTATTCGGTGCATTATCAAACGAGAAAATAAATGTTATTTTAATTACACAGGCTTCCTCCGAACATTCAATTTGTGTAGCTATTGATGAGGCAAATGCTGCAAAAGCTAAAGCTACAATAGATGCAGAGTTTGAACACGAAATAGCAAGTAAAAAAATAGATCCTTCAATTGTAGAAACAGAGTTATCCATCATTGCCGTAGTTGGAGAAAACATGAAAAACCACACGGGTATAAGTGGTAAAATGTTCAGCGCTTTGGGGCGTAATGGCATTAACATACGTGCCATTGCACAAGGTTCGTCTGAAAAAAACATTTCAACGGTTATCAAAACTGCTGATGTAAAGAAAGCCGTAAACGTATTGCATGAAGAATTTTTTGAAACCGTACACAAAGAGCTGAATGTGTTCATTGCAGGTTGTGGAAATGTGGGTGGAAAATTAATAGGTCAATTGCACGAACAACTTGCCAACATTGACAAGAATCTTCTTCTAAACATCAGAATTATTGGTATTGCAAGCAGCAAAAAAATGTTGTTGAATGAAGAAGGTATTGACCTTTCTACCTGGAAAGAGCAATTGCAAAAGGCTTCTACAATGAACACTCAAAAATACATTGAGTTCATCGTTCAAAAGAACTTGAGAAATTCTTTATTTGTGGATATTACTGCCAGTGAAGAAATTGCCGGCACTTATGAAAAGTTACTTCAAAAAAGTATTTCGGTAGTTGCGTGTAATAAAATAGCATGCTCTTCAAACTATGAAAGTTATGTTCGTTTAAAAGAATATGCACGAGAGTTCAATGCTTCTTTCCTTTACGAAACAAATGTTGGCGCAGCGTTACCAATCATAGGTACGCTTAACGATTTTATAAGAAGTGGTGATAAAGTAACTAAAATAGAAGCTGTATTATCCGGTACACTTAACTTCGTATTTAACAATTACGATGGTAAAAAACCATTTGCAGAAGTAGTTCAAGATGCACAAAATGCCGGCTTTACAGAACCCGATCCTCGTTTGGATTTGAGCGGTAAAGATGTAATGCGTAAGATTTTAATTCTTGCACGCGAAGCAGGTTATAAAATGGAGATGGATGATATTAAAAACAACAGCTTCCTTCCGGAATCTTGCATGAAAGGCTCTGTTAAAGACTTTTACAAAGAAGTAGCAAAACAAGAGGCGCACTTTAAAAAAATATTTGACAAAGCTGCTGCCGAAGGATGCAAATTAAAATTTGTAGCAACACTTAAAAATGGTAGAGCTTCGGTTGGTTTACAGCATATCAATAAAGAGCACGACTTATATCACTTGTATGGGAAAGACAATATCGTTTTGTTTTACACCAACCGTTATACAGAGCAACCTATGGTTATCAAAGGTGCTGGCGCTGGCGCTGATGTAACAGCATCAGGTATATTTGCAGATATAATAAGAGCAGGAAGAGTGTAATATTATTTAGGCAGAGTAACATTTATGGCAACAACTATTAAAAATAAAAAAAACGAAGTTACTGTATTAGCTCCCGCAACGGTTGCCAATATGGTATGCGGCTTTGATGTGCTGGGTTTTGCATTGGCAGGTCCGTATGATAAACTACTTATCCGATTAACTTCTAAAAAAGGAGTTACCATCATAAACAAAGACGGATACAATTTACCAACACAACCAAAAAAGAATGTGATAGGTGTTGCATTGCTTAGCATGTTGGAACAAATAAAAGAAGACATTGGATTTGAAGTAGAAAGCACAAAAACAATTAAACCTGGAAGTGGTATAGGTTCAAGCGCTGCCAGCGCAGCAGGTGCTGTAGTTGGTGCAAATTATTTGTTAAACAATCGTTTCTCGAATGAGGAATTAATTGAGTTTGCTTTGTGTGGTGAAGAAGTTGCATCTGGCTCTAAGCACGCTGATAACATTGCACCTTGCATTTATGGAGGTATTACCTTAATACGTTCTACTAGTCCATTAGATATTATCACTATCCCGTCCCCCCTACTCTATGTTACTATCTTGCATCCTCAAATTGAAGTAAAAACTTCGGATGCCAGAGAAATATTAAGAAAAACTATTACACTTAAAGATGCCGTTACTCAATGGGGTAATATTGCAGGGTTGGTGTCTGGCTTATTTAAAAATGATTACGATTTAATAGGTCGTTCATTGGTGGATGTGATTGTTGAACCGGTTCGCAGTATGCTCATTCCTTATTTTGATGAAGTAAAAAAACAGAGCATAGCTGCAGGCGCTTTGGGTGGCGGAATATCTGGCTCAGGACCTTCCATATTTATGTTGAGTAAAGATGAGGTTACAGCAAAAAAAGTACAACTAGCAATTATAAATATTTACAAAAATGTAGGAATGGATTTTCATACCCATATCACTACTATCAGCAACAATGGTGTTAAACTAATTGATTGATTGAAATATTGGAATATTGAAAAATTATAACACCTACATTTGTTTGTCAATTCAATCTTCCAATATCATAACTTTCCAATCTTTCAATTTTATAAATTAAAAAAACGTGCAGTATTACAGCTTAAACAAAAAATCTCCGAACGTAAACTTTCGTGACGCAGCAATAACAGGACAAGCACCAGATAAAGGATTATATTTTCCTGAAAAAATTCCAATGCTTTCTGCTGAGTTTTTCAAACAATTAAAAGGTAAATCAAAAGGACAAATAGCTTTTGAAGTAATAAAACCCTTTGTTGGTGATACAATCAAAGAAGATGACTTATTTAATATTTGTTCAGAAACGGTAAATTTTGATTTTCCTTTAAAACAAATAAACGACAACATCTATTCTTTAGAGTTATTTCACGGACCAACCTTGGCATTTAAAGATGTAGGTGCTCGTTTTATGAGTCGCTGTTTGGGATACTTTTCAAAAGGAAGTGATAAACAAATTACCGTTTTGGTTGCCACATCCGGAGATACAGGAAGTGCTGTAGCAAACGGCTTTTTAGGTGTTAAAGGTGTAAATGTTGTTATACTTTATCCTTCAGGTAAAGTAAGCAAAATACAAGAGCTTCAGCTAACTACACTGGGTCAAAACATTACAGCGCTTGAAGTTCAAGGTACGTTTGACGATTGTCAGGCATTGGTAAAGCAAGCATTCACTGATGTAGAGTTGAACAAAAGAATAGGCCTTACTTCTGCCAATTCAATAAACGTTGCACGCTGGTTGCCTCAGCAGTTTTATTATTATTTTGCATTACAACAATGGCAACATGAAACAGCACCAGTAATAAGTGTACCTAGCGGAAACTTCGGAAACATCTGTGCAGGCTTGGTGGCTTACGTTTCAGGAGCACCCATTAAACATTTTGTAGCAGCATGTAACAGCAATGATATTTTTTCAAATTACATTGCCAACAATATAGTTACCACTAAAACTGCTGTGCCCACTATTTCAAACGCAATGGACGTAGGTAATCCAAGTAATTTTGTACGAATGCTTGAATTGTTTGCGCACGATCACAAACGTATTAAAGAATTAATAAGCGATTGTTCGGTAAGCGATGAAACAACAGCCGATACGATAGCTGATGTGTATAAAAAATTTAATTATTTGCTTGAGCCACACGGAGCTGTTGCATATTGTGGACTTCAGAAATATTTAATCAACAACCCTCAGGACAAAGGTGTTATTTTGGAAACAGCACACCCTGTTAAGTTCGAAGACGTGGTAAGTAAAATAATCAATAAGTCGGTTGCTATTCCTGAATCAATGAAGTACTTGTTAAATTTGGAGAAAAAAAGTATTCTGATAAAGCCATCATTTGATGCTCTAAAGGAACAATTGCTTGATTCGGTAATTGCTTAATTACTGATTTTTATTATCACATTATAATTATTAGGAAGATTTTATTACTTTAGCCAATCAACACAAACATAAAAAAAATAAAGTTATGCCTCATACATCTTTTTCAATCAAAAAAATCCTTGTACCTATTGATTTTTCAGAAACTTCATTACTTGCAATAGAACATGCCGGATTTACAGCACAGCTGTTTAAAGCTGAATTAGTGTTATTACATGTTATGGAAAAGCATTGGGAGAAGTTCAATATTATAGTTCCTAATATACCTGTAACAAAGCCAAGCGGTTTGGTTAATGAAATTGAAAAAAGATTAGAAGATATTGCTTTTGATATACAATCGAGATATGGTGTAAAATCAGAATGTATTACAACTGATGGTACAATATTTCATGAAATAATTTCAATAGGAAAAGAATACAACATTGATTTAATTATTATGGGAACTCATGGGTTATCCGGTTTTGTTGAATTTTTTCTTGGCAGCAATGCCTATAAAGTAACAACATTGGCAGAATGTCCCGTTTTATCTGTTCAGGTAAACTCAAAAAAGTCAGGTTTTCAAAATATCATTTTACCAATTGACAATTCTGCTCACTCTCGCCAAAAAGTTCATCATGCCGTAGTTTTAGCCAATCATTTTGGTTCAGTAATTCATATTGTTGGGCTAGTTGATACAACAATAGAATCACAGCAACATCATCTTGAAGTTATAATTAAGCAGGTTGAAGAGTTTTTAAGTACATCTAAAATTGGTCACACAACTAAATACATTTTAGGAAATAATCAGGCTAAACTTACCCTTGAATATGCAACCGAAATAAATGCTGATTTAATAGTGATAATGGGAGATCAGGAAGAGAATCTAATTGGAAGGTTGATGGGACCTTATGCTCAGCAAATAGTAAATCACTCAAAAATACCAACGTTAAGTATACCGCCTGCTTATGGGTATTTAAGTACGGAAAGTATGACGAATCCATATTAAAAATAGTAATTTTTAGATTGGGTTAAAACAAAGTAAAGGTTACTTAATATTTACGTTACTAAAATTAATATTCTTTAGAACCAACCCCTCAATTGTTAACGCTATTTTAGGGCATATTTACAATCAATTCCTTGTAAAAACAATGCAAAGGAAGTTTCCTTTTGTTTCTTACAGAATAATTATTAAAAGCTCTGTAGCAAGATTTTTTATAGCAAAGTTCCATCCTTCATATATTCTTGATATAAACATTATGCATTTTGCCCTATTATAAATTTAACACACGCTTAACTATTGGGTAACATGCCTGATTGTTGTCAAACATACTTTTGTTGTAGTTAATAACAAAATCACTGCTTACATGCAGTTGTTGCGGCAAAATGTTATCCAAAAAAATTATAAAAAAAACAATTGCATTTGGTATATACTTTATTGTATTACAATACCTTTTACCTTTCAGTAGTCCGGCACTTCTTTATTGCTATTATATTTCCAATCAAAAGACCGAGAAAGTATCACATGATTTTACTAATAAAAAACATACCAAATTATCGCTTGATAAGACATATTTAAATGCTGATTATTTTCACTTTCCAAAAAAATCTAAAGGCAGATTTGACCTTGGTAACAATATTGAAATTCCTTTTGTTTTTAATGCGTTTACATTTCAGTATAGAAAAGTAGAAGTATCCTATTCACAAATTCTCTATTCCACTCCTCTAATTCTATGTAATTCCAACAGAGGACCTCCTTTCGTTTAGTAACTCTATCATTCTCTCTTTAATTTAGTTACTTGTTTTTCATAACGGGTTATAAATTTTTTATAAAAGGAAATTCAGAATTAAATTATTTGCAGAGAAAGTAAAGTAACCCTCATTGCTTGCATTTTATATGCTCATTTAACTAATTCTAATATTATTTATTTCAACACTTTAAAAAATGAAAAAAATTATTTTATCTACCATCCTATCAATAGTAATAGTTTGTGCAACATTTGCGCAAGTTCCAGTGCAAAATTTCAATAACCACCCACGCGAGTTTTATCAACAAAACATGTTTTGGTTCGAAGGTAATTTAAATGGAACACTTTCTCAATATAAGACCGGGGCTGACAGCGGAGCAGCAAAATGGGCTTACCAAATGGACATTCAATATCGCAGACAAGCTGATGCCAGCTTTATAAAAGGTGGAAACACCGATAATATTTTCAAACAAGCATACCAAAACGTTTACAGACCATGGATTCATTATTGGGCAATTCCCAAAAAACTTAGAATTTCCTTGTCTCCTATTGGATATTGGGCGACATGGACTCCAGTAGCAGAAGCGCCTGCCACAAATGGAACAAGCGAGTTAAATGGAAAAAATAATGGTGTAGCTCCTATTTTTAACCACGAATATCGTACAAGTTTGCAATTAACACTCTTTAATAGTTTGGGCAGCAGATGGGAATTTGCCACTCGTTATAGATTTGAGTTCAGATGGGTAGGAAAAAATCAAAACTCTATTTCTCCTGATCCGGATAGCTTTCTTCCTACACAAGATATATTCACCAACTATAAAAGCACGTTTACTTCTGCAAGTGCTCAATATAGACTCAGAATATATCAAAGTGTAAAATTCAATTTAAACAAAGTTAGGAGCAAATATATTATAGCATGGGATGAATTATTCTTATCTATGGGCCCACAAGTGGGGTCGCCAAGTGCTCCTGCCGCATCAGGAAACACAACATTAGCACCTGATAATAAAATTTTTAATCAAAATCGTATTATCTTATTGTATGGACAAAAATTTAATGAGGCTAAATATCCTGTAGAGGTGCAAATAGGTTTCACATATGTAATGGCTCCAAAATTGAACTATAATGTGCCTCCGACACAAACCGCTGCTTACGGAACTTTTGATAAAGCAAATATTCAAAACATATTGGCATTACAGTTATATGTAATATTACCTGAATTCCATAAATTCAAAAAGAGAGATAATACAGCTCAAATACCAGAAGGCAGAGCTACACACTAATTGACTGGCTAATATTTTCTAAGAGGTAAGATGAATTCATGAATAGATGAATGAGTGAAAAAATTTGCATTGCCTTTATAAATCATATAAAAGCACGCTTATGTTTGTTACATCTATTATAAAACCAAAGCCGCTAAAGTGAAATCGTTAATTGATTTTTCTTTAGCGGCAGAAGGTCAAAAGATGACATTAAATCTGTTCCGGATCATTAAACTAAAGTAATTTTTAAATTTATTTACCCTCAAAAGTTAATACAATTACGCTTTAATCAACTTTTGGGTATTTTGACTGCTCGCAATTCTTTTGCAGGCACTCACTTAAAAATTAAATAATAACTCTAAACTTTTTATTGCTTATGGATAACTTCCTTCTAGCTATGAAACTACTGTTGAAGAGTAACTTATGAGACTTTCTAGCAATCTTTATAGTTAAATCGCCAAAAGTTTAATTATAATGCTGTTTATACATAATTGCATTCGAATTAATGTAGCGTTATAATGCCATTTGAGTCGTTAGGCTCAGGATAAATATTTTGAGAAATTCTGACCATGTGGTTCAATTTAAAGCAACTTCAATTATTAAGAGAATATATTTCACCTATGATATATTTTTATGCAAAACGTAATAACAAAAAACAGATTCAAAATATTGGTCGTTGATGATAATCAAATCACTCTTGAAAAAACAACATCTGTTTTATTAAAAGAAGGGTATTTGGTTCATGGAACAATCTATCCAAGTGAAACTTTTGTATTAATAAAAAAATTTCAACCTCACATTGTTATTTTGGAGTTGGCAATGCCGACAATGGATGGCATTTCTATTTGTAATGAACTTCGAAATGACAAAGAATTATCAAACATTTTAATTATTATTTACACTAACAGAAATGAAGATTATTTTCAAATAGCGGCATTTAATGCCGGAGCAGATGATTATATTTTAAAAACAGTTAGAAACAGAATTTTCACAACCAGAATAAATGTATTACTTAAGCATTTCAATAAAATTACAAAAAACGATAAATTTATTTTTTTAAACGAGTTAATTATTAGTAGACTTGGGTTTCTAATTATAAAAAACGATACTGAAATTATATTACCCCAAAAAGAATTTAAATTATTAATGCTTTTAGCAAATAATCCCAAAAAAGTATTCACCCGTAAGGAAATTTCTAAAAAAGTTTGGGGTAATGAAATTATACCCGATAATAGAACTATTGATATTCACATAAGGAGATTAAGACAAAAAATAGGAAATCAATATATCAGGACAGTAAAGGGAATTGGTTATGGACTGCATGAGTAAAAAATTTAGTTATAGTTCCAATATATTGCAGCAAGCTAATAATGTTACCAAAATATTTCCCAAGAGATATAACCTTTTTTACAAAATTTAATACGCAATTCAACGAATAAATTTAGTTCTGTAACTTTATCTAAATCAAACTTTTTAACGCATGTACAAGTGCCGTTTTAAATTCTACTGCCGATTGAAACCTTACCGATTGAGCAACTTTAAAGAATTTAATCAGCTCTTCCTTTTTATAACGATTGGGAGGTAATCTAAATTGATGTTTATTTGTTGCCTTTAACAATAATTGAAAAACAACATCTGGAATCGCTTTATTGGGTTTTAATTGTTGTGTGAGCTGAAGCTGTATAATAAATTCAGGATTATCTTGATAAAAAGGTTTTTCACCTGTTAACAATTCATACAAGCTAATTGCCAAACTATGCAAGTCGCTGCTGGCATTTATCACATTGGTAACATTCAACAATTGCTCTGGTGGCGAATAAATCAATGAAAACGGAATTATACCAACGATGGGATTTTCCTGATAATAAGCAAGACCAAAATCAATAAGTTTTATTGTTGGTTGCTCACTATTTATTTCTTTTGAGGGAGAATTATACTGCAACAATATATTGTGCGGACGTATGTCACAATGTATTATTTTGCTTTGATGAACGGCATCCAAGGCATTAAGTATTTCAATGGCGCATCGCAGAATGAATTTTGTTTTTTCGTTGCCCTTTAATTTACTTCGCTTAACATAGGTTAAAATGTCTTCTCCCTCAACATATTCTCTTACCAAATAATCATGTCCGGCATTATGAATAAAACAAATATTATTTGCAATACCAGAATGATTGATGCGTATACTAGCTTCCTGTTTAAATCGTTCAAGAGCGAGCTCAACACTTTTTTGAGCAGGATTAAACTTTTTAATAATTACAGTCTTTCCGTCCTCCTCCCTTATTCCCTTGTAAACACTACTAAACTTTCCCGTAGTCCTTAATCTATCCTCTTTTTTATCCGGATTGAACAGAAAGTAATTTTCGTGGTAGTTTAAGCGAATGAATGGCATATATTATTTCGCAATAAAAATTGTCGGCAGTTTAAAACAATATGCTTTAAACTGCCGACAAACTTAAAAAAATATTACTAACTGATGTTACGCAAACTTAACAAATGGTTTTTAGCAAGTATTTAAAAATAATAAATTAGTTCTTTGACAACATACTAGTTTTGCTATATGCAAGAATTATTAGATCTCTATACAGA
>Ga0302194_10000501_pt1 | contig 25094 bp, 20 predicted proteins | sample II_Bog_N1_1_FD_200227 | JGI IMG/M metagenome (GOLD analysis project Ga0302194, IMG submission 200227) | Peat permafrost microbial communities from Stordalen Mire near Abisko, Sweden - II_Bog_N1_1 | ecosystem: Environmental > Terrestrial > Soil > Wetlands > Peat | place: Sweden: Abisko...
TTTTTTCAGCTCGTTATCGCCCACTATTTATACTTCTTGCAAGCATTATTTTTATTGGTTATCTGAACCTCCCGTCATTGATTGTTGTCTTGTTTTTCTCGCTTATAAATTTTTACTTAGCAAAAAATATTACAGGAAAAAAATTCAAGTTTTTAGCGGCGTTATCCCTAAATATATCTGCAATAATATTCTTCAACTTCTTTAATTCATCTACACAAGGACCGGAATTTGAATTTCATACCGCAGGCTTTAACATACCGCATTTTATAGTCTCCATTGGTCTATCTTTTTATTCTTTGCAAAATATAGCATATATCACAGACATTTATTTTAAGCGGGCTCTCCCACAAACTTCTATTTTAAACTTTTTTTTATACAATTCTTTTTTCACAAAAGTGATAAGTGGTCCCATTATGTCGCCAAATGAGTTTATGGCACAGATAAACAGTAATAAACCAAGTAGCGAAATGATTTCATCGGGGATAAACCGTTTTGTAATTGGACTATTAAAGAAAATGGTCATCGCCGACGGATTGTATCCTGCCGTACATGCCATTTTCGATTCTTCAAATAATTATAATGGAATCACTACTTTGATTGGGGTTTATTTGTTTACCATTCAATTATATTTTGATTTTAGCGGATACACGGATATGGCTTTGGGCACAGCAAAAATGTTAGGTTACAATTTAAAAGAAAATTTCAATTTGCCGTTTCGTTCCACTTCCATTACTGAGTTTTGGAGGAGATGGCATATTTCTTTAATCAACTGGTTTACCAATTATATCTATTACCCTATTGTTTATTATTTACGCGCATATAAAAAAATCGCAGTATTTATAGGCATTGCAGCTACATTTTTAGTTTCGGCAATATGGCACGGTTTAAATTTTACTTTTTTGCTTTGGGCATTTTGCTTTATTATTTACATGAGCTTCGAGTTATTGACAAAAGCAATTCGGACAAATATATCCAGACGTTTTCCTCCTTTAGTGAACAAGTTGTTTAGCATCTTCATTGTTTTTAATGGGGTTTGTTTCAGCAATATTTTTTTTCGTTCAGAATCTGCAATTCGTGCTTTTCTTTTGATGAAAAATATTTTATCAAATTTTATTCCTGCAAATTGGTTGAGCGACTTTGTTGCTCCTTTAGCAAATGGTGGTAATTTAATGGAACAATTTAATTTTTTAATAACGTTATTGCTTATGTCTTTTTTATTATTGTTTGAACGCACGATCAACAAAAAAGCAACTGCTTTAAAAATCGATATTTTGTATATCTCTATATGTGTAATGCTGATTATGATTTTTGGGGTATTCAACAATACAGAACGTTTTATTTATATGCAATTTTAACCAACGATGAAAGTTGTTTTAATCAAACTGGGTGTTTCAGTTATTATCCTTTGGTTTTCCCTGTGGGGTTTAGCTAAGCTATACGACTTTTCGCTTTTACAAAATTGCAATTTAAAAACATCTTATATTCAAAAAAAAAAGATTGATGCCGATGTATTGTTTGAAGGTCCGTGTCAAACATTGTGGATGGTACAACCTGCAATAATTAAAAAAAAGACTGAATTAAAAACCTATAATTTGGGTTTAACACACGCTGATTTTGCAGACAATTATTTGCATTTGTATTTATATTTAAAGCATAATAAAGCACCAAAATTTCTTTTTTTACATGTTTCGTTGGAGTCAATGGATATGAATTACAATATGTTTATCTCACATCGTTTTTCTCCGTTTATTGGCGATGCGGTGATTGATTCTGTTGTTAAAGAATTTGATAGCAATTATTTTAAATGGGTAAGTATTCCGTTTATGAAATATGCATATTATAATAATGCTATTAATTTTGATGTGATTCAGGGTTTGAAACATTATTTTACGAATAGAACAAATCCTTACTTTGCTGATGGATTTGAGCCGCCATTTAGTTTAAATAAAGAACTAAATCCTGAAAAATTTACACAAATTTATGTTTTGGGCTATTCCTTTGCATGGGATGGTCTGCGAGAAAAATATTTAAGAAAAACAATTCAACTCGCTCAAAAATACAAGATCAACGTATATTTGTATGAATCTCCGATACTAAAGGAAGCATTAACGAATGTGCGCAATCGTTCAGAGATAATAACTAAAATAAAAAATATTGCCGACGAATACAGAATAAAATTTGTACAGTTTGAAAACATGAAAATAGCCGATTCTGTAAAATATTTTATTTCGTCAGTAAGTATGACTAAGAAAGGTTCAGAAATATTTTCAGACTCTTTAGGAAACTATATTAAAAATGAAATCATAAAACAATGAAAAAACTATTTAGCTTATTACTTGTCTGTATTTCAATTTCAGGATTGGCTCAAAGTCACACCGTTGCTTATACCAGAGACTATGAATTCAAAGAAGGGGTATATATAACTCCTTTTCAGTTTGAAGACAATAAACCTGTTTCTAAATCGAAAATAATATCTAATGTAGCACCCAATCGTGTAGATTATATCGGTGAAGTAATGAAACAAAAAGTACTTGTTTATTTAGATTCTATCACAGGTCAGGAACAAAAAATAGCGATAGAAAATGTATGGGGGTATTGCCAAAACCGAATCCTTTATATTTATTACAATAAAAAATTCGTACGCATGAATACGATTGGACAATTATGTCAATTTACAGGTACAGTTACCACTACCGTTTCTAATCCTATGTACTCAGGAATGGGCATGGGCATGGGGATGGGAATGGGGGGTATGGGTATGGGATATCCGGGATCTGGTGGCGGAACAAGTACTTATGAAGAATTACGTCAATTTATTTTTGATACAAGAACCAATCAAATAGTAGAGTTTACACCTCAAATGACGGAGCAACTTTTACAAGATGATGAGCAACTTTACAAAGAATTTTCTGAATTGAAACACAGAAAAAAATCGGAAATGATGTTTGTTTATTTAAGAAAATACAATGACAGACATCCTTTGATGTTGCCAGCATACTGAGGTGCTTGTTTTATTTTTATTAAAAAAAATTAACGGTAAATAAAAGTATTGGTATATCAGCTAATATTACGGATTACTCAACGATACAGGAATTACCTTGCCATTCATATATTGTTGCGCCGTTAAAGAAAAATTAGCGATAAACTGTGCCATTTCATTTGCTGATAATGGCGCTTGGTATCCCGGAAACGCTTCGTTCAGCATTTCGGTTTGTGCTGCTCCCAGTGCCAAACAATTGAATGCAATGGTTAAATCTTTATACTCTTCTGCCAAACATTCGGTTAAACTCGCCAGTGCTGCCTTACTGGAACTGTATGCCGATAAACCCGAAAATTTCATACTCCCCTGAAAACCACCTATACTGCTAATGTTTACAATATGTGATTTTGTTTTTGTGTTTAACATAGGCAACACACCTTGTACAAGACGAATAACTGAAAACACATTTACATTATAAACATATTCTAAATCTGTTTTTGTTATTTCAGCAAATGGCTTTTTTACAATAGCTCCGGCATTATTTATCAGCACATCTATAGTATCGGTATACTTTTGTATTTCAATTAACAGTTTTTTAATTTCATTTTCGTTACTTAAATCACAGGCAATTGCAATTACTTTTGATGAAGGATTTGTATTGAAACATTCGTTTTTTAAATGCAATAATTTAGCCTCATTACGAGCAATAGCTATAACGGTATGGGTACTATCGGCGCTTAATATTTTAACTAATTCATAGCCTATTCCTCTGCTGGCTCCGGTAACAATAATATTCATGTTGCTTACGTTATAATATTCCTGTATTAAATCGCTCTTTGTGTTTCGACCTTTAATTCATGATTGATAAAAGAACTGAACCAGATTGTTATATTGAGCCGAAAAGGATATTTATTAGAAATCATTAACATTTTTATTAAATTTAAAAGTACTTTTATTATGTAATTTCGCAAATCTAATCTTATAAAGCGTGAAAGTAAAATTAGCCATATTATTTTTTTTCTTTTGTTTGCAAATTAATGCTCAGGATAGCACATCAATGTGGTATTCTCGTCCAGCGCATCGCCCTCCAGCTCATAATAATCCTCCCAAAAAGCCATTAATAGATAAGAGCAAGGTGTTTGTGGGAGGTAATTTCGGGTTACAATTTGGAAGCATTACCTATCTTGACTTGTCCCCTATGGTTGGCTACAGAATAACTGATCGTTTTTCTGCAGGTGTTGGTGTTACTTACCAATACTTAAAAAATAATTTCTATAATATCACAACAAATGTGTATGGAGGACGAGTTTTTGGACGGTATTTTATCCGTCAGAATATCTTTGCTCATGCCGAATACAATGTATTAAACTTGCAGGCATTTGATTTATCTCCGGTTCAAAGAATAAGTGTAGGAAGCCTGTTAGTTGGTGGTGGCTACATTCAACGCTTTGCAAAAAATTCCGGGATGACCGTAATGCTATTATACAATCTTACGCCTTCGGTTTACTCTCCTTACCAGAATCCCATTATACAGGTGGGGATGGTATTGGGGTTATAACAATTTTTATCTCCATTTGTTTACATGCAGCAACAGGAGTTTAACAAAGTATTATTACAAAACTTTCCTTTTGAATTAAATGCCGGACAGCGAACATTATTGATAATGTTGTCGGAATTTATTCTTGGTAAAAACGCCGAACAAGTATTTGTAATAAAAGGTTATGCAGGTACCGGAAAAACAACTACTGTGCGTTCTTTGGTAAAAAGCTTACCTTTTGTAAATGGAAAAACGGTGTTGTTAGCACCTACCGGTAGGGCGGCTAAAGTGCTTTCCAATTATACTTCGCAGCAAGCCTTTACTATTCACAAAAAAATTTATATACGAAAACAAGCTGTTGATATCGGAGCCTCTTTTCAGCTCCGGCAAAACCTGCATGGCAATACTATCTTCATTGTTGATGAAGCATCCATGATTTCGCATAGTGGAGGCTTAAACAATGGAGGCGCTTTTGGCGGAGGAAGTTTGCTTGACGATTTGATGAGTTACGTATTTAATGGTATTAATTGCAAGCTTATTTTAATTGGAGATACGGCACAGTTACCTCCTGTGGGTTCTGACATAAGTCCTGCATTGGATATTGAATTTTTAAAAGCATCGTATTATTTTAAAATCAATCATTTTGAATTAACAGAAGTAATGCGCCAAAATGAAAATTCCGGAATATTGGTAAATGCCACGGCTATCAGAAATCAGATAAAAAAGGGAACCAATTTGTCGCCGCACTTTATTTTAAACAAGTTTAAAGATATTGTGAGAATTGACGGCAATGAGCTCGAAGATGCCATAAATAGTGCATACAGCAATCATGGAGTAGAAGAGGCAATGATTATTTGCCGTTCAAATAAACGAGCAAATATTTTTAATCAGCAGATACGTGCCCGCATTCGCTGGCAAGAAAATGAACTATCGGCAGGAGATTATATGATGGTGGTAAAGAACAATTATTTTTGGCTACCCGATGAATCAAAAGCCGGATTTATTGCCAATGGGGACATAATACAATTAATGAGAGTGGGCAAACTGCAGGAAATGCACGGCTTTAGATTTGCTGATGTGAGAATAAAAATGATTGATTATCCTGATGAACCTGAATTGGAAACACGTTTGTTGTTAGATACTATTATGAGTGAATCTCCTGCGCTTTCATCTGCCGATAACAAAAAGTTATACGATGCTGTATTTGCCGATTACAGCGATATTGCCAACAAACGCGATCGCATAAAAAAAGTAAAAGAAGATAAATTTTTTAATGCCTTGCAGGTAAAGTTTTCTTATGCAATAACCTGTCATAAAGCACAAGGCGGACAATGGCCCTGCGTATTTGTGGAGCAGGGTTATTTAACCGATGAGATGATTAATGTAGAATATCTCCGATGGTTATATACAGCTGTTTCCAGAGCGTCTGAAAAATTATATCTGGTCAATTTTAATAGCGATTTTTTTTAGTTCACAATAACTGCTTCTGTTTGCAGTTTCTCAACCCAATAGTCCTACTTCATATTATAATTAATAAAATGACCCTTTTTATTTCCCCTGTAATACCTCAAACATTGCCTTCGCTTTCAACAAACATTCTTCATATTCTTCGCTAGCGTCTGCTTTATCAGTAATGGCGCTGCCTACAGTAAATGATACATACTTGTTATCAGCGTTGTATAAAATACTTCGTATAACCACATTAAAATCGAAATCGCCTTCAGGCGTGATGTAGCCTATAGCTCCTGAATATAAGCCGCGTTTTGTACGTTCGTATTCATCAATTAATTTCATGGCACTAACCTTTGGAGCACCTGTCATTGAACCCATTGGAAAGGTATTACTAATAATGTCGTTAAAAGAAACATCCTCTTTTAACTCACATCCAATAGTGGAAATCAATTGATGTAATTGTTTAAATGTATAAACACCCATGAGCTCGTTTACCTTTACTGTTCCGGCTTTTGCAATGCGTGATAAATCGTTTCTTACCAAATCAACTATCATCACATTTTCGCTTCTTTCTTTGGTATTGTTTTGCAATTGAAGTTTGAGTAGCTCGTCTTCGCTTGGATTTACAGAGCGCCTTATCGTTCCTTTAATAGGTTGTGAAATCAAGTGATTGCCTTGTTTTCTGATAAACCTTTCAGGACTTGCACAAAGTGCGTATCGGTTGTTGAATTTGCAGTAAGCCGTGAATGGAGCTTTTGAAATCGCGTTGAGCTTTTCGAAAACGTTTACGGTATTTATCGTTGTGTTTTCAGCATAAAATTCCTGACAAAAATTTACTTCATAAATATCTCCTTTGCATATACGTTCCTTCAGTTTGTTTACAGCATTGATGTATTCAGCTTTTGTAAAACGTGACTGAACGTTGATGTTGTTTTGAGTCTTCTGTTCTTTCTTATCTGAAGAAGCGTTTATGCAAGTTGAACAAATTTTTTCTGCCTTTTTTGGGGTGGTAAATTCGTCATCATAAGTGACAAGAACTTCCGAACCATTCAGTTGAATAACCACTTCCGGAACAAAAAAATGAATTAGCGGAAAACCTAACCCATCCGCATTTTTAGAAGCTAAATTTTCAATTTCATTTTTTAAATCATAACTCAGATAACCAAACAACCAGGTGTTTTTTTTATTCAAAAAAGCTTCAAGTTTTTTTAACGAATGCGTTGCGTCATTTGCTAAAAACTCCTGAGTAAATCCTACCGCAATAATTTGAGAATGCTGCAAATAATTGCTGGTATTTATCTGCAAATTGGAATCAAATACACAGGCATGATTAAATTGATTTTGTATGGCTTTCAGATTAATCTGTACGTTGTTTTCGGATGAATGATATGTGAATGTTTGAAGCATATTCGCAAAGATAGTTTTCATTTTTTAAGTGAAGTAATTTCTACCATGTCTCAGTGTTTTTTTATTAGTGAACAAATTCATTATCTGTACAACCTTAGCCATACCCCTCTCCTTTGGAGAGGGGATAAAGGGGTGAGGCGTTTTAAAAACAAGAACTCCTTTCAAGGTTGTTAACTTTTCGGGATTTTCTCCCACCATTATTTTCTTCCATAAATGTGTTTTTAAATTTTTAATATAAGGCTGAAATGTCAATATAAGTGGGCGTTACAAAAACTTTGGACTTTGGACTTTTAAACTTCGGATCTTTTTTGAAATAGGAAAGTTTTCAACAAAGTGGTAAATTGTGGTAAAAAGTGGGAAAATGTTTTTTATTTTTACGGCTCAAAGAAGATTTACTCAATGGAAAGTTTGTTTGGCGTTTATGAGTGTACTGCTGATGCGAAGGGGCGTGTGATGTTGCCCGTTGCGTTCAAGAAGCAACTTGCCAAAGAGTTGAAGTCCGGCTTTGTAATGAAACGAAGCATTTTCAGTAGGTCTCTTGAATTATATCCTATGTCCACCTGGAATGAAATGGTGAAAGAAGTGAACAAGCTGAACAAGTTTGTGAAGAAAAATGTGGAGTTCATCAGAATGTTCAATTACGGTGTAATGCCTGTAGAATTAGATACTACGGGGCGTTTGTTGATTCCTAGAGATTTGATGACATCTTCGGGCATTACCAAAAATGTAGTAATGGCGGCAGCAGGTGATAGAGTGGAGATATGGGATAAAAAAGCATACGAGAAATTTATTAAAGAGAGTACATCCAACTTTGAGAAGTTGGCGGAAGAGGTAATGGGTGGTGCCGGTGCAGCTTTAACTCAAGACGATAAATAATGGAATACCATAACCCCGTTCTTTTAAAAGAGTGTATAGAAGGTTTAAATATTAATCCGGCGGGCATTTATGTGGATGTAACATTTGGCGGTGGCGGTCATTCTCGTGAAATTTTGAAGCACTTAACAACCGGTAAGTTATTCGCATTTGATCAGGATGATGACGCAGCTAAAAACAATATTGTTGATGAGCGCTTTGTGTTGGTTAAGCAAAATTTCAAGTACCTGAAAAACATGTTGAGGATGTATAATGCACTGCCAATTGATGGATTACTGGCTGATTTGGGTGTTTCTTCACATCAGTTTGATATTGCTGAAAGAGGTTTTTCAATACGTTTTGATGAGGCAAAGCTGGACATGCGAATGGATAAAAAAGTAAAACAAACAGCTGCAGATGTATTGAACAATTCATCGGAAGAGGAATTAAAAATGATTTTTAAGCTGTACGGAGAGATTGACAATGCCGGTAGTTTGGCGCGATTGATTACACATGCACGAAAAGAAAAAGCGATTGAAACGGTAGGCGATTTAAAAGCGATAATTGAAAAAGTGGTGAAGAGAGGGCGTGAGAATAAATATTACGCACAGGTTTTTCAGGCGTTGAGAATAGAAGTAAACAAAGAGATGGAAGCCCTGAAAGAATTGTTAACGCAAAGTTTAGAAGTGTTAAAGCCAACAGGACGATTGGTAGTAATTTCTTATCACTCATTGGAAGATCGGTTAGTAAAAAACATAATGCGTAGCGGAAAATTTGAAGGAGAGGTGGAAAAAGATTTTTTCGGAAATCAATTAACACCATTTACTCAGATAAGCCGAAAGCCAATAGTATCAGGCGAAGAAGAGTTAGAGAAAAACAGCAGGGCACGCAGTGCTAAATTAAGAATTGCGGAAAAGAAATAATGCCTCACTCCTTAAGCCCCTCTCCTTTATGAGAGGGGGCAGGGTATAGACAAAGCGTAACAAAAATGAGCGAAACTAAACAGGATAAGGATACATCTAACACTCCCTCCCCGAAGGGGAGGGCTGGGGAGGGGCTTGCTCGTTCGTTAGCAAATGTGGTGAGTGGTAGTTTTCTTTCGCAGGAGTCTACGCTTAAAAATTTCCCGTTCATTTTCTATTTATCACTATTGGCAATCTGTTACATCGCCTATGGTTATTACTCCGACGATCAGGTAAGAAAGGTAAATCAATTAACGAGTCAGATAAAAGAATTAAGAACACAATATATAGTAACTAAAGATTCATTGGTAATAAAAAGTAAACAAACTGAGGTGGCAAAATCATTAGTACAAACGGGAATTAAAGAGAGCATTGTACCACCCAAAAAAATTTTAATAGCCCCTCCTAACCTCCCCAAAGGGGAGGAATAAAAGGAGAGGAAATAATTAGTTAAACAATTTTAAAACACATATTCCCGCGTTACACCCCCTCTCCTGTGGAGAGGGATGAAGGGGAGAGGCTAATGGAAATTAAGAAAGACATACTTTGGCGTGTTTACCTCATATATTTTCTTATATGCTTTTTTGCTGTCGGCATTATTTACAAAATTTTTGTGATTCAAATTTCGGAAGGTGATAAATGGAGGGCAAAAGCAAAAAATTTTTCCACAAAATTATTTGATGTGGAAGCTGTGAGGGGAAATATATATGATGCGAATGGCATTTTATTGTCTACTTCATTACCTTATTTTGAAGTAGGCGTTGATTTGCATGTAGAAGCCATCACTAGGGACTATTTTAATGATAATGTTGATTCATTGGCATATTGCTTTTCAAAATTGTATCCTGATAAGTCACAAAAAGAATATAAAAAGCTGTTAATAAAAGCTCGTAAAGATTCCACCATAAGGTATCAGACACTTCGCAAAGATGTATCATTCCCTGAATTGCAACAAATAAAAAAGTTTCCTATTCTTCGCAGAGGCAGAAACAGAGGTGGTTTTACATACTTGCAAATCAACAAACGTGAACGTCTTTTTCAAAATCTTGCGGCACGTACCATAGGTAAATATAATAAAGCAGGTACAGGAAAATCGTACGGATTGGAAATTGCTTACAACAATTATTTACAAGGCGAAAGCGGACATCGTTTGATGCAGAAAATTGCAGGAGGTGTGTGGAAACCAATTGATGAGGATGAAGAATTTATGCTTGAAGATGGCGCTGACGTGGTTTCTACAATAGATATAAACATACAGGACGTTGCATCCAATTCCTTAATGAACTGTTTGAGAAAACACGAAGCCGATCACGGTTGTTTGATTTTAATGGAAGTGAAAACAGGCGAAATAAAGGCTATCGCTAATCTTACAAGAAAAGACTCTTCTAAATATGTAGAAGAGTTAAATTATGCAATAGGCGTTGCAACCGTTCCGGGTTCTACGTTTAAGCTGCCTTCGTTGGTTGCTGTTATCGAAGATTTTGGGGTTAGTCTGGATGAAATAATTGAAGTAGGCGATGGTACGTGTTATTTCTATGATGCAAAAGTGAGCGATTCGCATAAGCCTGAAAAAACAAAACTTACGGTACAGGAAATATTTGAGCAATCTTCAAACGTAGGTGTTACAAAGCTTATCAGTCGTTATTACGCAAAAGATCCCCAAAAGTATATTGACCGTTTGTATCAGATGAATTTGAATTCACCTTTAAACATAAGCATTCCGGGTGAAGCAGCTCCTTACATCAAAACAACAAAAGATAAAACATGGTCTAAAATTTCATTGCCTTGGATCAGTTACGGTTACGAAACTAAAATCACTCCTCTTCAAATACTCACATTTTACAATGCAATTGCCAATAATGGTAAAATGGTAAGACCATTATTTGTTAAGGAAATTGATAAACGAGGAAAGGTGATTGAAAAGTTTGATCCTGAAGTAATCAATCCTTCCATCTGCTCTCAATCTACCGTTGATAAAGCAAGAAAGATGATGGAAGGTGTTGTGTTGAACGGAACGGCGAAGTCATTAAAGAACAAAGTGTACAGCGTTGCCGGAAAAACAGGTACCGCACAAATAGGAAAAGTAAATGGAAAGATGACTTATCAGGCTTCATTTGTAGGTTATTTTCCTGCCGACAATCCAAAATATTCGTGTATTGTGGTAGTAAGTGCTCCTTCCGGAGATGCTTATTATGGAGGCATTGTAGCCGGTCCTGTATTTAAAGATGTTGCCAATAAAGTGTATTCAACAAGTCTGGATATACATAAAGAAATAAATGATGGTAAACAGCTGATAGCTAAAAAAGCTCCTGTTTCTAAATCGGCTTCAAAGGAAGAATTAGAAAGCGTTTTAAAGGAATTGAAAATCACTTCGGTTACTCAAAATAAAAATGCTGAATGGCTTTCGCCTTTATTAACAGCGGATTCTTCTGCAATTCATATGATGGCAAACAACCCGGAAGCATTATTAAAAAAAGGAATGATACCCAACATTATCGGAATGTCTGCCAGAGATGCATTGTTCCTGTTGGAGAATAATGGGATACGCGTAAAAATTACAGGCAGTGGTTCTGTAGTTCAGCAATCATTACCAGTTGGAACACCATTTACAAAAGGAACAGAAATAAAATTGCAACTGATATAAGATGTACGTGAATGATAAATTATTAATAAAAAAAGAAATTAATATAATGTCTGAGTCTCTCCCTCTCTCCTTTGAAGAGGGGATAAAGGGGTAAGACTAATGATATACACATGAAATTATTAAAGGACATATTATACAAAGCAAGAATTGTTGAGATGTTTGGCTCATCAAACATTGCCATTACTGCTATCAGTTTTGATTCCAGAAAAATTCAAAAGGATAGTTTGTTCATTGCCATCAAAGGCAATCAAAGCGATGGGCATAAATACATTGACGATACCATAGCAAAAGGCGCAATTGCCATTTTGTGCGAAAATTTACCTGCAACATTAAACCCCAAAGTAGCTTATATAAAAGTGAATGACACCTCACTTGCGCTGGGAATTATTGCCGGTAATTTTTATGATAACCCTTCTGAAAAGATAAAATTGGTGGGTGTTACAGGCACTAATGGAAAAACAACAACGGTTACATTACTTTTTAATTTATTCAAAACATTAGGTTATAAAACAGGTTTACTGTCAACAGTTAAAAATCAAATTAACAGCGATGTAATTGCTTCTACACATACAACTCCTGATGCCGTTCAGCTAAATGTGTTGTTGCAAAAAATGGTACAGGAGGGTTGCACACATTGTTTCATGGAAGTGAGTTCTCATGCTATTGTTCAACACCGCATTGCCGGAGTTCACTTTACCGGAGCTGTATTTACAAACATTACTCATGATCATTTGGATTATCACAAAACATTTGATGAATACATCAAAGCTAAAAAGGGATTTTTTGATATGCTTGGTTCAGATGCATTTGCATTGGTAAATAAAGATGATGCAAACGGACAAGTGATGTTGCAAAATACGAAGGCAGTAAAGAAAACATATTCGCTGCGCGCTATGGCTGATTTTAAATGCAAAGTGCTGGAAAATCAATTCAGTGGTTTGCACCTGAATATTGATAACCGTGAAGTATGGAGCAAACTCATCGGAAGTTTTAATGCTTACAATCTATTAGCAGTATATGCTGCAGCCGTTTTATTAAAAGAAGATAAAACGAATATTCTTACCACACTGAGTTTGTTAAATTCTGTTGAAGGTCGTTTTCAGTATGTACGTTCAACAGGTGGAATTATTGGAATAGTTGATTACGCGCATACCCCCGATGCGTTGGTAAATGTTTTAAAAACAATTGGCGACATACGTACACGCAACGAAAAGGTAATAACCGTTGTTGGTTGCGGAGGTGACAGAGATGCCGAGAAACGACCGATGATGGCGAAGATTGCTTGTGATTTGAGTGATAAAGTAATTATTACTTCCGACAACCCGCGTAGCGAAGAACCCGAAGAAATAATCAGACAAATGCAAAAAGGGGTAGATGGGGTTAATTATAAAAAAACAATTTCTATAACCGACCGACACGAAGCTATTAAAACAGCCTGCTCTTTGGCAAAACCCGGCGACATCATATTAATAGCCGGCAAAGGGCATGAAAAATATCAGGACATAAAAGGAGTGAAGCATCCTTTTGATGACTTAAAAGTGTTAAATGAAAACTTAAAACTATTTGAAAAATAGCGATAGCAAAAACCAACAATTATAATCTATTAAATAATGTTCTACTATCTCTTTCAATTTTTAGACAGGCAATTTGATTTTCCGGGTGCGGGAGTGTTTCAATACATCTCATTCCGTGCGGCTTTGGCGCTAATGGTTTCATTATTGATCTCACTGGTGTTCGGAAAAAGAATAATCAACCTGTTACATAAAAAACAAGTTGGAGAAACTGTTCGTGATTTAGGATTGCAAGGTCAGCTTGAAAAAAAAGGAACTCCTACAATGGGCGGTTTAATTATCATTTCAGCTATTGTTGTTCCTACCTTATTGTTTGCAAAACTTCACAATATTTACATCATCTTAATGTTGTTGTCAACTGTATGGCTTGGTGCTATTGGGTTTTTAGATGATTACATTAAAGTGTTCAAGAAAAATAAAGAAGGATTAGCGGGACGATTTAAAGTAATAGGACAAGTAGGAATAGGCTTAATTGTGGGAATCACCTTGTATTTTAATCATGATGTAGTAGTGCGGGAACGAATAAAAAGTGGAGGACAAAATACACTATCACTTGAAAGCGGTCAGCACAGTGGAGCAATCAGTAAGATGCCTGAGTACGCTGAAATAGACACAAAATCAACCACCACCACAATTCCATTTGTAAAGAATAATGAGTTTGATTATTCATCTCTGGTTTCATTTTTAGGCAATGGTTATAAAAGCTGGACATGGTTATTGTTTATTCCTATAGTAATTATAATTGTTACAGCGGTATCTAATGGTGCGAATATTACTGATGGTATTGATGGGCTTGCTACCGGAACTTCCGCCATTATTGGTGTTACCTTAGGCGTATTTGCTTACGTTTCTGGTAACAGAATTTTTGCAGATTACCTAAATATCATGTACATCCCTCATGCAGGGGAGCTTGTAATTTTTATCGCTGCGTTTGTTGGAAGTTGTGTTGGCTTTTTATGGTACAACTCTTATCCGGCGCAAGTATTTATGGGTGATACAGGAAGTCTGGCTTTGGGCGGAATCATTGCTGTATTTGCAATCGCTATCCGTAAAGAGCTGCTTATTCCTATTCTCTGTGGAATTTTTCTTATCGAAAACCTTTCAGTTATGATGCAGGTGGGCTATTTCAAATGGATGAAAAGAAAACATGGAATTGAATTCGCTCGTGCAAATCGCTTATTCAAGATGGCTCCATTGCATCACCATTATCAAAAGTTAGGTATGCACGAAGCAAAAATTGTTTCTCGCTTTTGGATCATAGGAATTATGCTGGCTGTATTAACGGTAGTAACATTGAAATTGAGATAAGTAAGCCTCTCCCGACCTCCCCGAAGGGGAGGAGAGTACTAGGAAGCGAGATGTAAAAAGAAAGAAAAATTATTACAATAGGAATGGAATTTAACAACACAACGAATAACAAACTAAAATCTCCCTCCCCTGTGGGGAGGGCAGGGGAGGGGTCTCGTCTTGTCATACTTGGTGGGGGAGAGAGTGGCGTGGGCACGGCAGTGCTTGCGCAAAAAAAAGGTTTCGATGTTTTTCTTTCGGATAAAGGAAAAATAAAAGAGAAGTATAAAAATGTTCTTTTAAAATACGGAATTCAATGGGAAGAAGGACAACACACTGTTGAACTGATTTTAAATGCGGATGAAGTTGTTAAAAGTCCCGGTATTCCTGATAAAGCGGATCTGATAAAGGAGTTGCACAAAAAAAAAATTCCTGTGATTTCAGAGATTGAATTTGCTGGAAGATATACCAAAGCAAAAACAATTTGTATCACAGGTAGTAATGGAAAAACAACAACAACGCTACTTACCTATCATATATTAAAAAATGCAGGAGTTAAAGTGCTGTTGGGGGGAAATATAGGAAAGAGCTTTGCAATACAGGTGGCAGAAGAAGATAAAAATGAAGTTGAGTATTATGTGCTTGAGCTGAGTAGTTTTCAATTGGATGGTATGTACAAGTTCAGAGCAAACATTGCTATACTACTTAACATCACACCTGATCATTTGGACAGGTACAATTATGAAATGCAAAAGTATGTGGATTCAAAATTCAGAATTATTCAAAATCAAACGCATGAAGACGCATTTATTTATTGCATTGATGACGAAATAATAAAAAAAGAATTACTAAAAAAAAACATAAAAGCTCAACAATATCCTGTTTCAATTCAACAACAGCTGAAACAAGGAGCATGCTTAACAGAAAACAATCAACTAACAATAAATATAAACAGCACTAATCCTTTAATTATGACAATACAAGAATTAGCCCTTCAAGGCAAACACAATCTGTACAATTCAATGGCTTCGGGTGTTGCAGCTAAGTTGGTTGGCATCCGTAAGAATGCTATTCGCGAAAGCCTTTCCGATTTTCACAACATCGAGCATCGTTTGGAAGTGATTGGAAACGTTCATGGTATTGAGTTTATTAACGACTCAAAAGCAACCAATGTAAACTCTACATGGTACGCATTGGAGAGCATGAACAATCCTGTAATCCTTATTTTAGGAGGTATTGATAAAGGAAATGACTATTCCATATTAACAGATTTAGTGAAACAAAAAGTGAAAGCAATTATTTGTTTGGGAACGGATAATGCAAAAATATTAAAAGCATTTAACGGTGTTGTTGATACAATTGTTGAAGCAAAATCAGCAAAATCAGCCGTTGATCAGGCATACAAACTTGGTAAAAAAGGTGATACCGTATTATTATCTCCTGCTTGTGCCAGCTTCGATTTATTTGAAGATTACGAAGACAGAGGGATACAGTTTAAGGAAGCGGTAAGATGTTTGTAAAAGCCTCTCCTCTTCATCTCCTCTCCGCAGGAGAGGAGGTAGGACGAATGCTTAATTGTTAAATGATTGTTAGGATAATTTGATTGTGTTGTTTTTAAATAAATATTAATTTTTAAATATAGAAACTCATCTACTGCCCTCTCCCCTTCGGGGAGAGGATGAAGGAGAGGGGCTTTCGCTTCTGATGAACTTACTCAAATACATAAAAGGCGATAAGGTAATATGGGTGGTAGTGTTGTTACTATCCATCGTGTCTGTGTTGGTTGTTTACAGTGCTGTTGTGGCTTTAGCATATCGTTATAAAGGAGGCGATACAGCTTCGTATTTGATTAAGCATGTATTTATTGTTGGTTCGGGAATAATGTTGATGTATTTTGTACATAAGGTTAAATATACTTATTTTTCAAGGGTGTCGCAGATAGCTGTTTTTATAGCAGCACCGTTGCTATTATACACATTGCTTAAAGGAGTAAGTGCAGGTGAAGCAAATCGTTGGTTAGTAATTCCCGGTACTCCTTTAACTTTTCAAACGTCAGATTTTGCAAAGCTCGCATTGATAACTTATGTAGCCCGTGTATTGTCTATCAAGCAAAATCAGATTACAGATTTTAAAGAAGCGTTTTTACCGGTAATAATACCCGTTGCCATAATATGTGGTTTAATATTTCCTGCAAACTTTTCTACTGCCGCTTTGTTATTTCTTACTTGTTTTGTGTTGATGTTTATAGGCAGGATATCATGGAAACATCTTTTATTACTATCGGGTTCGGGACTTCTTGCAGGTGTATTATTGATTGTTTTGATTTTTAATTTTCCTAATGCCATTCCGAGAGGCAAAACCTGGAAAGCCCGTATTGAGAACTTTTCGAGTGGTGATACTGAAACAAATTATCAATCGGAGCAAGCAAAAATTGCCATTGCAACGGGTGGTATAATTGGTCAGGGACCTGGTAACAGTATTCAGCGTAATTTTTTGCCACAAGCCTCTTCCGATTTTATTTTTGCTGTGTTGATTGAAGAATGGGGAGGAGTAATGGCGGTCATCATCATTTTTTTATACCTCATTTTATTGTTTCGCGGAGTGAGTATTTCCAATAAGAGCGATAAAACATTCGGCACATTATTGAGCATTGGACTCACGTTTAACTTGGTTTTTCAGGCAATGATAAATATGGCAGTAGCTGTTAATTTACTTCCGGTAACGGGACAGCCGTTGCCGCTTGTAAGTATGGGAGGAACATCCATTTGGTTTACAAGTATTGCTATCGGAATAATATTGAGTGTTAGCAGAGATAACGAACTTGCAAAAGAAGGAGGTAAAGTTGAAACCGCTTAAAATAATTGTTAGTGGAGGAGGAACGGGAGGACATATTTTTCCTGCTATCGCAATCGCCAATGCGATAAAGGCATTGCGTCCTGATGCTGAATTTTTATTTGTGGGAGCACAAGGTAAAATGGAAATGGAAAAAGTACCTGCCGCCGGATATAAGATAGAAGGGCTCTGGATTAGCGGTTTTCAACGAAAATTGACGATGTCTAATTTGATGTTTCCTTTTAAAGTGATTAGCAGTTTGATGAAAGCAAAACAACTGTTAAATAATTTTAAACCTGATGCAGTTATTGGTACAGGAGGTTTTGCAAGCGGACCAATGTTGCAGGTAGCAGCGAATAATGGCGTGGTAACCGTTATTCAGGAACAAAATTCATATCCCGGAATTACAAACAAAATCCTTTCTAAAAAGGTAAATAAAATTTGTGTGGCGTATCCGAACATGGAAAAATATTTTCCGAAAGAAAAAATTATAACTACCGGAAACCCTATTCGTCAGGATATACAAGAGTTGGAAGGTAAGCGCGACAAGGGTTTGAAAACATTCGGACTCGATACTAACAAAAAAACAGTACTGGTAATAGGTGGAAGTTTAGGTGCACGGACCATCAACGAAAGTATTTTGAGTTGCTTGGAAACGCTTGAACAAAATAACATTCAGTTGGTGTGGCAAACAGGTAAAGCTTATTATGAAACAGCCAAACAGGCGGTAAGTAAGTACGAACAGAAAGGAATAAAAGCATTTGACTTTATTCAAAAAATGGATGAAGCCTATGCTGTTGCGGATATTGTGATTTCGAGGGCTGGTGCGAGTTCAATCTCCGAATTGTGTGTGGTGAAGAAACCTTGTATTTTAATTCCTTCACCTAATGTTGCGGAAGATCATCAAACAAAAAACGCAATGGCATTGGTTTCTAAAGATGCCGCTGTACTTGTTAAAGATGCCGAAGCCCGTGAAAAATTGTGTAGTGAATTGTTATCATTGATTAATAATAAGGAAAGATGTATCACGCTTTCAAACAATATAGAACAGTTGGCATTTAAAAATTCAGCAACAGTTATAGCAGCAGAAATATTGAGATTGATACACCCCTCTCCTTAATCCTCTCCCCAAGCAAGGGGGAGAGGGTTTTGTGTGAGAAGCAGGGTGTAAAATAAGTAATTAAAAATTTAAATAAATAATGGTTAAGAATTCCCCCCTCTCCTGTGGAGAGGGGATTAAGGGGTGAGGTGTTTATGAATAACTTTAAATACATTTATTTTTTGGGCATTGGTGGCATTGGCATGAGCGCCATTGCAAGGTATTTTAATGCAATGGGGAAAAGTGTGAGTGGTTATGATAAAACTCCAACGGCACTTACTTCGCAATTAATAGCAGAAGGAATAGATATACATTTTGAAGATGATATAAATTTAGTGAAAGCGGAAATTAAAAATACCGATTCTGAAAATGTGTTGATTATATATACTCCTGCTGTACCTGATAATCATACAGAGTTAAATTATTTCAAGAACAATAATTTTAACATAAAAAAAAGAGCCGAAGTATTAGGAATAATTACGAAATCAACAAACACAATTGCTGTTGCCGGCACTCATGGTAAAACTACGACATCATCATTAATTGCTCATATTTTAAAAGTAGCAAACCTTGATCCTTCCGCATTTTTGGGAGGCATTACTCAAAATTATGGAACTAATTTATTGTTGAGTAAAAGTTTAGCATCGGCACCCTCCCCTGTGGGGAGGGCTGGGGAGGGGCTTTTTGTTGTTGAAGCGGATGAATACGATCGTTCGTTTTTAACTTTATCCCCTCAAATGGCTGTTATCACTTCTGTTGATGCCGATCATCTGGATATTTATGGTGATAAAAAATACATGGAAGAATCGTATTCCTTGTTCGCTAAACAAGTACAATCGAAGTTGGTGGTTAAGAAAAGTATTGAAAGTACTATCAATTATGGCAAACAAGCAATTACGTATTCTATAAACGATGTTGCAGCAAACTATTACGCACAAAATATAAAAATTGAAAATGCGCAATATCATTACGATATAGTTACTCCAACTGCTGTGTTTAAAAATATGACATTAGGATTACCGGGTTTGCACAATGTGGAAAATTCAATAGCAGCTGTTGCAATTGCCTGTTTGATGAATGTTTCGGAAGAGTATATACGTGAAGCATTACAAACATTCGGAGGTGTTAAACGTCGGTTTGATTATCAGATAAAAACAGATAAATTGGTTTTTATTGATGATTATGCCCATCATCCTGAAGAATTGAAAGCCACTATCAATTCAGTGAAAGAGATGTATCCTAAAAAAAAAATAACAGGCATATTTCAACCGCATTTGTTTACCAGAACGAGAGATTTTGCAGAAGATTTTGCAAAGAGTCTGGATTTACTGGACGAATGTATTTTACTGGAAATCTATCCTGCAAGGGAATTGCCGATAGAAGGAGTGAATTCAAAAATGCTGTTGGATAAAATGAAATCGAACAATAAAATTAGTTGCCGGAAACAAGATTTAGTGAAAATAGTTTGCGAACGGGAACTGGATGTACTATTAACATTAGGAGCCGGAGATATAGATACGTTTGTACAACCGTTGAAAACAGAATTGTTGTTGCGAAATAAAATTTCAGTTTAGCCGAAGATAAAAGATAATTTAAAAATAAAACAAAAAATGATTTTTTAAAGCCATCACACATATTTCGACAGGCTCAATATGACATCCCGCATGGTCAGTCTGAGCTTGTCGAAGACATAGCGGTTGCAAGAGTAAAAATAATTAAGAGTAACAAATTGAAAAAACTAAAACAAATATTAGTTATTGGATTGTGGTTGGGTTTGCTTACAGGCTTGCTTTTCAGTATGGGTTTTGTTAATCAAACGCAAAATGCACTGAAGTTTAAAAGCTTGGAAGTAAGAGTTAATCAGGACGACGATCTTTATTTTTTGGATAATAATGACATTGTTCAAATGCTTTATAACAGAGGTGATTCAATAGTAGGAAGAACAAAAGCAAAAATAAATGTTCCCGAAATAGAGCGCGTTATTAACAGCCATGAAGATGTGGCAAATGCCGAAGTATGTGCAACCATTGACGGAAAATTGAAGATACGAGTTACACAGCGTAAACCCATTATTCGCATTATTAATAAGCTTGACGACAGTTATTACATTGATGACGAAGGTAAATTAATGTTGCTTTCTGATAAATACACCGCCAACGTATTGCTCGCGAATGGTACAATTTACGAATCGTTTGCGCGACATTATACACGACCTGTAACAGATACTATTAAAGGTAAATCAATAACACCAATGCTTTGTAAACTGTTTATAATGGCAAAATATATTCACGCAAGTAAATTTTGGAATTCACAAATACAACAGATATATGTGAACAACAACAAGGAGTTGGAATTGGTACCAATGGTTGGTGATCAAAAAATAATTTTTGGTGATACTACCGACATGGCAGAAAAATTTGAAAAGCTGCATACCTTTTATTTGCAGGGCTTAAACACAACAGGTTCATGGAATAAATATTCTGTAATCAATTTAAAGTTTAAAAACCAAATAGTTTGTACCAAAAAAATATAAGTGTAAAATATCTCCCCTCTCCTTTGGAGAGGGGCTGGGGGTGAGGCTAACTTTTAAAAAATATATTAATGAAAACATCAAACATTGTAGTAGGTTTAGACATTGGCACAACCAAGATCGTTGCAATTGTTGGTCGCCGGAATGAATTTGGAAAAGTGGAAATTCTCGGAATGGGAAAATCAGAATCCTATGGTGTTGCACGCGGCGTTGTTCAAAATATTGACAAAACCGTGGAGTCTATAAAAACCGCTGTGGCGGAGGCAAAAGAGCAGTCAGGTGTTGATTTTAAAGTGGTGAACGTGGGTATTGCCGGGCAACACATCAAGAGTGTGCAGCATCGCGGAATTAAAACCCGTTCAAGCATTGAGGAAGAAATTTCTCAGGATGACATTGATGCCTTGATTGATGATATGTACAAACTGGTGATGCAGCCCGGTGAAGAGATTATTCATGTATTGCCGCAGGAATACATCATTGATAGTGAACAGGGAATTAAAAACCCGATTGGTATGGCAGGCATTCGTCTGGAAGCAAATTTTCATATCATTACAGGGCAGGTAACTGCTATCAGTAACATTATGAAATGCGTTCGTAAAGCAGGTTTGGAAGTATCTGAATTAACACTTGAACCATTGGCTTCTTCCGAAGCGGTGTTAAGCGATGAAGAAAAAGAAGCAGGTGTAGTACTTGTGGATATTGGTGGCGGAACAACAGACGTGGCCATTTTTCAGGACGGAATCATTCGTCACACTGCTGTTATTCCCTTTGGTGGTAACGTAATTACCGAGGACATCAAAGAAGGATGTTCCATCATAAAAAATCAGGCAGAGTTATTAAAAATAAAATTCGGTTCAGCATTGGCAAACGAAAATCAGGAAAATGAAATTGTCTCTATTCCCGGTTTAAGAGGTCGTCCGCACAAAGAAATTTCCATTAAAAATTTATCTGCCATCATTCAGGCACGTATGGAAGAAATTGTAGAGCACGTTGATTTTGAAATACGCAACTCCGGTTATAAGAAAAAATTAATAGCGGGAGTTGTGGTAACAGGCGGTGGTTCTATGTTAAAACACATCACCCAGTTGGTGGAATACATTACAGGAATGGATACGCGCATTGGTTATCCTAACGAACATTTGGCAAGCGGTGGAAGCGAAAGCATTACAAGTCCAATGTATGCAACGGCTGTAGGACTTTTGATAAAAGGACTTGAAAAGGTTGAGAAAGAAAATAAAAAAGTAGTAGTGGTGGAAGATACTTCTGTGCCTGAGATGGAAGAGGAGGAAGAAGAACAGGAAGCTCCTGAACCGGAACAACCAAACGCAATTCAAGGGCATTCAAAAGAAAAGTCGAATGGCTTTTTCGAAAAAATAAAGAAGTTTTTTGACGAAGATTTGGAGGGAGGAAAATAAATTACGGAATTATATGATAAAATAAGATGTTATTGATTTCTATAAAATAGAACAGAGACATTATGGAAAAATTTAAACAGATTTTACTATTTGGCATTTTGATTCCTTTTTCCCAAAGTGTTTTCGGGCAACAGACTAAAAAAGAATGTAATGACATAGATTATTTAATAAAAATGACAGTTAATGCATTACAAAATAAGAGCGACAGCCAATATCTACAGCTGCCAAATTATGGAATAATGATGGAAGTATTAAATCAGAAGTCTGCTACCGATTCGACCGCAAAAATTCTAGCCCAACAAATGCAAAAGAAACCTCAACTTTTTAATTTAATGTTTAAATCCAATTTCAACGAACTAATAACAGATATTAAAAGCGATCTAAAAACCTCAAATTTTAATTTAGAATACAAAGAATATTTTATTGAACATAAAGAAAAAGATGCGTTAACAGATCATTTGACACTAATGGTTAAACTCATTGCAAATGGAGAGAGATATCGCATTATGATGTATACAACAAAATATAAAGACTGCTTTTATATATTTGAACCAGCTACTCCATATTTTACTAGAGGATGGTAAAACACAAATAAAATATAAAATGATGAAACTGTTAATTGCTTTCATTTTAATTTTTATCCAATCAATTGTATTTAGTCAGAAAAATGAAACGCTCACTATGACTGTCAAGTTGATTGAAAAAGAGGAATATTTAAAAGCTATTCCATTACTAAACTCCTTAATAGAAAAAGACACATTAAATTCCGAAGCGTATATTCAAAGATCAATGTGTTTAAGGGCAAAAGGGGAATATGAGAAAGCGTTGAACGACTTGAAACATGCAATTTCTATAGATAAAAATAATGAAAAAGCTTATTGTGTTTTGGGGGCATTATATGCAATAACGGAAAAGCTCAATTTGTCATTAGAAAGCTTCAACAAGTCAATCGAAATAAATCCAAACTATGAACCTTCATATAGTGGCAGGGGAGCATTGTATTATCATTATTTAAATCAAAACGATAAGGCTTTGAATGATTTGAATCAAGCTATAAAACTGAATTCCAAATCTTATCGTGCTTATTCCAATAGAGGAAATTTATATAGTTTAATGGGTTCTAATGATAAGGCGATAATAGATTTAACAATGTCTTTAAAATTACATCCTAAAGATCACTTGATATATTTTAATAGAGCTGAAGCCTATGTAGAAATTAAAAATTATAGAAAAGCGAAAAGAGATTATTTTAATTCTATGAAATATAATAATAAAATGAACCTATTTGAGAAACTAGAAAATGGTGAGATATATTACGGTATAGGTTATTGTTTCCAAGAATTGAATAAAACAAAAAAAGCGGAGAAGTATTTTGAGAAAGCGAAAGATTTAGGATATGATAATGATAAATGAAACGTAATTCATATTCATACAAATTAACATTGAATAGTTAGTAACTAAACCAACACAGTAAAATTACAAGCTATAATATTTAGGAATTTTAGCCCTAACAAATAAAGAGTATAATAACATCCAACAAATATAACTATGATGAAATTTGATTTACCTCATAACGAAGGCTCCATAATAAAAGTGATTGGAGTTGGTGGTGGTGGCAGCAATGCTGTTAATCACATGTTTAAACAAGGGATTAAAGGTGTTGACTTTATTGTTTGTAATACCGATCAACAATCGTTAGATGCAAGTCCTGTACCCACCAAAATTGTATTGGGTGAGAGTTTAACAAGAGGTCGTGGTGCAGGATCATTGCCCGAAGTAGGAAAAAATGCTGCCATCGAAAGCATTGAAAATATTAAAGAATTGTTAGCAAGCGGAACAGAAATGTTGTTCATTACTGCCGGATTAGGCGGTGGAACAGGCACAGGAGCTGCTCCTATCATAGCGAAAGCAGCGAAAGAAATGGGCATATTAACAGTTGGTATTGTTACTATTCCATTTGGTTTTGAAGGTAAAAAACGTAAGATGCAAGCCGATGAAGGAATGGAAGCCTTGAAACAAAACGTGGACACTCTGCTTGTTATCAGCAATGATAAATTACGTGAAATATATGGTAATTTAAAAGTTACAGAAGCATTCGGACATGCAGATGATATACTTGCTACCGCAGCAAAAGGTATTGCAGAAATAATTACAACAACCTTACAAATCAATACGGACATCAACGATGTAAAAACCGTAATGAAAGATAGCGGTGTTGCCATCATGGGTTCTGCACAGGCTTCGGGCGAATCGCGTGCGTTGCGTGCTGTTGAAAGTGCCTTAACATCACCATTGTTAAATGATAACAATATTACCGGTGCTCGTTATGTATTGGTAAACATTGTTTGCGGTGGCGAAGAAATTACAATGGATGAATTAGGCGAAATTACTGACTACATACAAGATGCAGCAGGTATGACAGCCGAAATAATTAAAGGCTACGGTGTGGATGATTCATTAGGTGATACAGTAAGTGTTACGATAATTGCAACAGGCTTTAATACTAAAAAAGAGTTAGCCGGAGTA
>Ga0302194_10000527_pt1 | contig 24330 bp, 21 predicted proteins | sample II_Bog_N1_1_FD_200227 | JGI IMG/M metagenome (GOLD analysis project Ga0302194, IMG submission 200227) | Peat permafrost microbial communities from Stordalen Mire near Abisko, Sweden - II_Bog_N1_1 | ecosystem: Environmental > Terrestrial > Soil > Wetlands > Peat | place: Sweden: Abisko...
TGCAACCTAAAAAATGAAGTTATCCTTTCATCATATTTTGTATGCTCCTTACCATAAGTTAAAAGAAAACGTTTCCATAAATCTAAATCCATTGAATAATAAAATGCTGTATTTACACCATTTAACCGTTTTATTTTATCCATTCTCCAGTACATTCCTTGTTGGTTAAGCCCTGTAGAGTTCAATAGTTCATATAAACTTTTTCTAACATCAGTAAAACCATTCACTCTTATATTACCACTACTGTTAAACAATTGGCTTGCTGTGCATAACACATCCAGCTCTTTATCCATAAAATAATTACCAACCAACTCCAACGCACCGGGAGCCAAATAATCATCGCTGTTTATCCAGTTAAACACATCACCTGTAGCAACAGCAATACCTTTGTTTATTGCATGGCTTTGTCCTTTGTCAGGTTCACTTACCCAATAAGCAATGTGCTTTTCATACTTTTTAATAATGTCAACGGTATTATCTGTACTGCCTCCGTCAATAATGATGTATTCTAAATTAGAATAGTTTTGATTGATTATAGACGTTATGGTTTGCTCAATATATTGCCCTTGATTGTACGAAGGTGTTATGATGGATATTTTAGGTTGCATTTAATGTTTTTGTTTTAATTACTAGAAGTTATTTCAAAAACATAAGGTCATACCGAACTCGATTCGGCATCTTTGATACGATTTACTTTACAAATGATTACATTCTGAAACAAGTTCAGAATGACTATATCGTATATTTTTGAGATCGCTTCGAATAGAATATTATCGGTTTTAAATTGTACTATTATTGTTATATCAAGCTTAAATGTACTCGGTCATGCTGAACTTGATTCAGCATCTAAAAGATCCCGAAATAAATTCAGATGACTTTAGATGTGAAAATGTATGTTCAACAAAATATTCGTAGCAATAAATGATTTGAATTTTAAAATTAATTATTACAATTTGGGAATCAGATTCCCATATTGTCAATATTTAAAAACACAAAACACTATTAATCAACAATTTAAAAAATTACACTTTATTTATACTTGTCCAGTTTATTAATTCTCCAGATGATGTTTTTAATTCATTTGTACCTGCATATACCAAAAAAATATTTTTCTTTTCGGTTTTAGAAATAGCTGAATAGTAACTAAGTCCTTTAAAAAAATCGGGGGTATATGTTTTAGACGACTTTATTTCTAATGCTGTTGTCGTTCCCTTTTCTTGAATCAACAAATCAACTTCATTTCCTTGTGCATCTCTCCAAAAATAAAACTTAGGTTTTATGCCTTTATTCATGCGTTCTTTAAGCAATTCATTTATTACCATATTTTCAAAAAGTGCACCTTTTGCCCAATGATTTATCAACTGTTTTTCATCATCAATACCCAATAAATTACAAGCTAACCCCGTGTCATAAAAATAAAGCTTTGGTGTTTTAACCAAACGTTTATTAAAATTAGAATGATAGGGCTGTACGAAATAAACAATGTAAGAAGTTTCTAAAACAGACAGCCATTTCTTCACTGTCTTATGATCTACGCCCAATGAATTTCCGAGTTCGCTCAAGTTAAGTAATTGCCCCACTCTACCGGCTAATAATTTTATAAAAGATTCGAATAAAGAAAGATTCTGAACATTTACCAGTTGCCTTACATCTCTTTCTACATAGGTATTTAAGTAGGATGAATAATAAACAGCAGGGGAAATTTTACGATCATATACCGCAGGGTAAGCACCTTTAAATATAAGTTGTTCGCTGTTTTTAATTTTTAACTTTCCTTCCAGCATCTCTTTATAACTAAACGGAAGTAAGTTTACAAGCACCACTCTGCCCGCCAAACTTTGACTTATATTTTCAATCAATGAAAAATTTTGCGATCCACTTAAAATATACTGCCCCATCTTTTTTTTCTTATCCACCACTACTTGTATATATGAAAAAAGTTCGGGCGCACGCTGTGCTTCATCTATTATCAATCCTTTATTGTATTGTGCTAAAAAATGATCGGGGTCATTTAATGCCAATGTACGTGTTGGAGGATGTTCCAAATTTACATAATCGTAGGAAGGAAATGCAGTTTTAAGCAAGGTGGTTTTACCCGACTGGCGTGGACCGGTAATTGCTATTACAGGCATTTTTTTTGCCAGTAATAATAGTTGTTTTTGTAAATGTCTTGTTACCATATTTTTTACAATCTGGGAATCAGATTCCCAGATTGTAAAGATATAAAAATTTAATGAGCTGTATATTTGAATTAAAAAAGTGCTAAAACATCAATCTTTATTAGCAATTGAAAGATACACCTGCTTATATGTTCTACTATACTATTTTTGATAACTCTCACTTACTTCGTTACATTCAATACTTTTTTATACACCTCAACCGTTTGTTTGGCAGAATTTTTCCAGGAAAATGCTTTAATCCTTTCCTTTCCATTAGTTATTAACCCCTTCCTTTCTTCACCATTTTCAATAAGTCGCCTTACAGCACTTTCAATATCAGCTGCATCATAAGGATTAAAATATACTGCCGCATCACCGGCTATTTCAGGAAAACAACTTGTATTACTAATTAAAGCGGGGCAACCAGCATCAAATGCCTCCAATATTGGAATGCCGAATCCTTCATATAATGAAGGGAACACAAAAAATAAGGCATTCGCATATACCTGATATAACTCATTGTCATCAACAAATAGTTGTACACAATATTCAATTATACCCAACTCTTCCAATAACGCATTTTCTTCGTCATTAAATGTAGCGCCTACACATAACAATTTTATGCTTTTTTCAATAAGTATATTTTTAATTGCACGAATAAAAGTGGTAAAATTTTTATACAAATACCGGGTACCTATGTATAATATATATTGAGAAGGCAATTGTAATGTTGTTTTCGTATTCTTTATCAATGATGATGAATGATAAACAATACTTATTTTTGAAGCCTCTATGCCATAATATTCAATAATATCCTTTTTAGTATTTTCAGAAACGGCAATAATATGAGCAGCCGCGAGAATTGTTTTTTTCTTATTTTCAATGGTTGGTTTTGCGGTAAGGTCATTGGTAAATAAATGAGCGAACTTTTCATGAATCATATCATGAACTGTAAGAACAAAAGGTTTATTGCCAATATATTCTAAAAAATAGGGATCATAATACGTTGGATGAAATATATCAAACCTCTGTTTTTTTAATTCAAAAACAGAGCAGTCTTTATTAAGTGAATGATATTCATTAAATTTTTGAGGAAATTTTTCATGCAAAAAATCATACAACCTCCACTTGCCTCTGAAATTATATTTTGAAAAATAGCGTTCTCTTGTTATTAAATTAGTTTTTGAGGGAGATAGCAGCGTTTTTTCTTTTAAATGAACATTCTCAAAAAGTTGTATTGAAATTTTATACTTGGCTTTGGCAGGCAATTCATTTATTATTTCGATAAAATATTTTGATATACCTCCGAATCGTTGAAATTGAAATATTTGATAATCGTAGAGGATTTTCATCACATTGAATTACAGAAGAACATTAATTATTATCAAATAAATCGTTATCGATTTTCATTGGTATTCATTTTTGATTTCATCAATAAATGATCATCCCATACTTTCGACTTAAATTTACTTGGCACTGTATAATGATTTTGGATTTTATTAGACACACGGAGCATCAAATCCTTTATTTTACTATTCTTTTCAATAGCTTTAAATTCTATATTACGATAGAGAATATGCAATCCATTAACTGTTGTATAATTACAATTAATGAGTGTTGCTAACTTTTTTATTGCGGTATTAGACAAAAAGAAAATATGCTGACCTGATTCCGGAATAAAATACCACCAATCTTTATTTGATTTATAATCATATTTATCCAAAAACTGTGTTGAAAAAACAAAACAATCTGTTTTGCTCATTATCTCTATTATAGCTTCCAATGGGTTTGGCAAATGCTCCAATACTTCAAACGCCAGAATAACATCAACTTTTGATTTTCCATCATATTCAAAGCCTCGTGCCAATAAATTAGTTGTATATATGTCATGCCAATAAGCATCAACCCCTCTATCTCTCAATAATCTTGTAAGAATTCCATAGCCACCCGCATAATCTAATACCTTTACATTTTCGTTAAAATAATGATTAAATATTTTCATCAGTGCATCACATATTGCAAGATTTCTTTCCATTATACCGGTGTCGGTAACAACAATGGGATTTTTATATGCTTCTTCCAGCCAATATGGTTCTTCGGTAAAAATACATTTGCAGTCTAGGCATAGATAATAATCGATTTTATATTTACCTAGAATCGTATCATTCATTAACATATTTGACTCTATATTACAAATCAAACAATTCCTTTTATTACTCATAAATCTCTAACTTAAATCAGGGTCAATTAACTAGATTAATACAAAATATTCTTCATTCAATTAATCATAAATATTATAGCAATATATAAGATACCTTTTCATCTTTTTAATAGTTGTTTTCTAAACAAATAAAATTTATCTCTGAATGTTAATGCCGATTTTGATTGAATATCAATAGTAGTTTGAAAGGGCGAATTATAAACATTATAAAACGTATAATCATCAGCCGCTTCATTTACTTCAACTAAAGCCGGAATAATGTCATTATCATATCTCTCCACTTTCATGTCGCCCAATTTATTGGAAGTATCTGTTGTATGCGTTGCTCCATTACCAAATCCTATATTTGAAACAAGATTCATATTGGGATGGATACTCATACCCTTATTATACCAAATTGAAAACAGGAATTGATAATCCCAAGGGTCGGCATTAATTGTTTTAGTATATGTAGAATCAAGAATCAAACTCCAATAATTAAATTTTTGAATATCATTATTGCAAACCTCTAACAAGCCTTGTTTTTTAAACTCCGGCCATTTTTTCATGTAAAAATCGTTTAAGTTCCAGGCTCTTTTCCATGTAGCCCAACCCCAGCCATGAAATATGTTTGAAAAATAATAACTGCCGTCCCCTCGTTTGATTCCGTTTTGAAAATTATCTCCGGAAATAGACATTATTGTTTCATTGTTACGATACCTTTCCAATAATAACTCACAGTAATTAAAAAAAGATGGATCGGGTACACAATCGTCTTCCAAAATAACACCTTCTTCCACATGTTCAAAAAACCAATTTATTGCGGTGCAAGGACCTAAACCACAACCTAAATTTGTGTCTCGAAATTGTGTTTTAACTTCGCATTGCCAATCAATATTATTTATGACCAAATTTCTTGTTTGTTCGCACAATTCATTCTCTCCTTCTTTATCAGGACGTGAACCATCAGCTGCAATAAAAAGTTGTTTAGGACGAATTTTTTTTATTTGTTCAAATACTTGTAGAGTCGTGTCCGGACGCTTAAAAATGATAAACAGAATAGGGATATTATACATGTAAAATAAAATTATCAGGTATTGCTACTTCATTGCCTAAACTATTTTTTTTGAAAAAGCTCTTGCCTGAACAAATAAAATTTATCTCTTAAAGTTAATTTCTTTTCTTCAGGAAAACCAATTGGCTTGACATCTTTAAAAACCGTTTTTGCCAAATACTTTTCATACTCATTTTTAAACTTATGATTGTTTGAATAGTGCCAGGGTTTACAATCATCACTACCCGAAAAATGAATAATAACGGGATTGTTTATTGCTTCTAATAATTTTAATTCTTTAGGAATGTTACGAACATCCTCTCTAAACAGATATTCCTGAGCATTGTATGCCGCGGAAAATTCAAGCCACTTTCCATAAAGAACGGCATTTAACACGTCCTGATCCCAAAATGTTATTTTGCTTGCATTGCTTTTCATAAAATCAATAGCTTTCAAAAAAACATCATTTCTTCTCCACCAGTCCAAATTTATAAATAATACACCTGCATTAAAATACAACTCCTCCTGTGGTATTCCTAAATTTTTCTTCAAGGATGAAGATATACCTTTATTTTCGATTGCAATATGCGAATAATTGGAGATATCAACTTGCCAAAATAGTTCAATGTTGCCATTAATAATTATATCAGAATCTAAAAACAAAGCTTTATCAATACCCTCATGCAATAAACGTGGTATAAGAATTCTAAAATAGGTTGCCAACGAAACATGACCAAACACCGGTGCATCCTCTAGTAGATTTTTATCTGCCGGAATCGTTTCGAACGTATGCTTTGTTGCTTTAAAAAACTGCGTAAAGTAATTTATATTTTTGGCTGACAAGCCATCGATTATAATGTGAACATTAAAAATGCTTTGTTGATTAGTATCAAATAACGATTGCAACATTACCATGCAATGCTGAACATAATTATTATCTATGGTACATATAATATGTTTTGGTTTACCCATAAACTACTTTGACAAAACAACAATGTTTGATTGATACACATAACAATTCACATCAATATTATTATGAAGATACCGGCTTTTTAACACTTTAAATAAATAGTTGCTCCCCCAATTAAAAAAACGATATATAACCCTATTTTTGAGTGTAATTTTATCTTTTTTAATGGCAAAGGTATTTGTATTTGCTAACAATGAGCCCAGCATATCCCAAAACGTTCCTTTTTGCGCAATTTCAATTATTTTAAAATTGTACTTAACTGCAAAATGAGAAAAAGCATAACTTGTTGGTCGCCAAAAGTCATATGGTACTTCGTGCAAGGGATAAAAATGCGGTGCGGTTATTAAAATCACTCCACCTTTATTAAGCAATTTATAAAAATTTGCAAATGTTGTTTCCCAATTAACAACATGTTCCAGCACTTCTGTACACAATATAAAATCGTATGGTCCTGTGTTAATAATGTCCTGATTTAATTCCTTATCTATTTCTCCAATAAAATCAACCTTCTGTTTTTCATTTACATCAAACCCAAAGTAGCTGATATTAAACCTTTCGAACAGGACTCTAAAAGGTTGGCTCCCACAACCTATATCCAATACTTTTTTGTAATTATTTTTGCCACAATAAAATCTTATGCGCTCTTCAATTTCATTTTTAATCAAAGGCACTATAAATTCCTCTTCCTTACAATGAGGTATATAATCTACTCTGCGGGCTTCTCCTTGCCGTTGAATCATCGTTTTCTCCATAATTACATTTTTATGGCCATTCTACCGGTATAATCAATTCTGTGCAAAAAAATGGGGATTTTATTTTTTTCAAAATACTCATCAACCGCTTTTTTTGCACCTTGCCAATGACCATAATCATCAATTATTAATATCCCTCCCTTTGCCAATTTTGGAAATAATAATTCTAACTCCACTTTTGTTGACGAATACCAATCTGTATCCAATCGTAATATAGCAATTTTTTTGTGCATATTTAGAGGTAAGGTATCTTCTACTTTCCCTTTAATAAAATGTATTTTTTCTTTTGGATAACCGGTAGAAAATAAATTATTTTTAACCTCCTCTAACTCTGAATATGCCCAAATAATAGAAGTTTTTTTGTCTTCGTTTTTTAACATTGACTTTGCATCTATTTCATCAAAACTTTTATCTACTAGTTCAGGCTCTGTCATCCCTTCAAAGGTGTCATACAAGTATAATTCTCTATTATTAATATTTTTGTTTTGTAACGCTTTAACAATAGACATTGAGCTTCCTCCTTTCCATACTCCGCACTCAATTATATCTCCTTCTATGCTATTTGCCGTAATATATTCTAAGGCTCTAATCAAACTCACAATTCTTTCTCTACTTGTCATAGTAAAAGGTTGAACTTCGGCACACACACTATTTTCAAATGTGCTGAAATCAGCTTGACTATAATCAATTGCCGGAGTCTCTTTTGTTTCAATAGTTACTTCTTTTTTTTTGTTAAATAGTTTTTTTAATACCATAGCATTTATCTTTTTCTTATAACTTTCCCCGGAATCCCTGTACAAATAGAATATTCAGGAATACTTGTTGTTACCACCGACCCTGCTCCTATAATTGAACCTTTACCTATTGTTACCCCATCTAAAATACTGCAAGCGTGACCAATCCAAACATCATCTTCAATAACAATACCCTTTGAAGTATTGCCTTGATTTATAATTGGAACATTCTTATCTGCAAAGTTATGGTTGTTGGGAATAATCATACAATGACCGGCAATAAGCACCCTATTGCCTATTTTTGTGCCTCCATGCCCATAAATTATAGTATATGGATTAATATCACAAAACTCTCCTATTTCAATAGTGCCACCATAAGTCATAATACATACACCGTAATTAATACTTGTGTTATTACCTATAATGATTTTATCATTATTATAAGTTCTAAAAACAACGGAATTATCTATGTATGAATTAGCACCTATGCTTAAATTCTTATTTAAATTAAAATTATTATTTGTTAACGTTTTGAACTGTTCATTCGATAAAAACTCTTTTTCTATATAGGGTTTTAATATCTTGTAACATTTTATAACGACTTGGCGCTTTATCTTTTCAAACATTATTTTTTCTCCCAATAAAACTCTTCAAAGTAGCTACAACTGTTTTCTTGCCATTCAAAATCACGATGTTTTTCGATCACCTGAATATTAAATGGACATATCTGCTCTATTTTTTCAATAAATTCAGTACCTGAATTTTCAGCCAAAAAAACACTTAAAGTATAATTTCCTATATATAATCTTAATTTAGGAATCAGACATTCATAAATATGTTTCCCTTTTTCTCTTAAAAAAGGTTTTTCTGAATCAAACAACCAAATGTGAACGATTGGGGTGTCAAGATGATTTTTTATTTGAAATGCTATTCCAGCATTCTTAAGAGATTCACCTGTTTCTATCTCAAATTTAATACGCAATTTATCTTCAGCCACCTGTGTTCCATCCGCATAAGTTGTATATATTTCAACGTTGGTTATTTTAGCTTTTTCATTATTGTAATTTGCATTATATGCTTTTTGGATATTATTACTTGAAGAAAAGTATTTTGCAATGGCTTCATATGTTTTACCATAAAACTTTACTTCTCCTCTTTCTAAAACTATTGATTTTTTAGTTAAAGTTGAAATGGAATTAATGTTATGACTTACAAACAAAACGGTTTTCCCTTCTTTTCTGCTTATATCTTGCATTTTACCAATGCATTTGTTTTGAAATTCTGCATCTCCCACAGCTAAAACCTCATCAACAATTAATATTTCCGGATCTAAATGTGCACCTACAGCAAATGCCAAACGCACATACATTCCACTAGAATAGCGCTTCACAGGAGTATCTATATATCTTTCAACACCTGCAAAATTTATTATTTCATCTAATTTATGTGTAATTTCAAGTCTGTTCATGCCCATTATAGCACCATTCAAATATACATTTTCTCTTCCCGTTAATTCAGGATGAAAGCCTGTTCCTACTTCTAATAATGATGCTACTTTACCTTTAATTTTGATTACTCCTGTAGTAGGGGCGGTAATTTTTGATAATAATTTTAACAAGGTTGATTTTCCTGCTCCATTTTTACCTATCACACCCACTACATCACCTTGATTAATATCAAAATTTATATTTTTCAACGACCAAATATAAGGTGACTCGGCTACTTGATTTTGAACATTTTTATCTCCAATTTGTAAAAAAGCATTTTCCTTATTTTGCATTTTATACCACCAACGCATCATATCATCTCTAATAGTAGTACTTCCTACTACTCCTAAACGATATTGTTTTGATACATTTTCTACCCTTATAGCTACTGCCATGAAATATTACTAATTTAAAATTTATTAAACAGAGTCGATAAAGGTTTTTTCGGCTTTATTAAATACTGCAATACCCAATAGTAAAATTGAAACTGCAAATAAAAAACTATAGCCCAATCCATACCAACTAATTGTTCCATAACCCGTAAAGCTATACCTAAATGTTTCAATAATTGGCGCAATAGGGTTTAGGGCTAAAAAAGGTTTATATATTTCAGGAACTGAAGAAATAGGATAAATAATAGGGGAAGCGTACATTAACAATGTAATAAACACCCCAATAAAATAATTCAAATCACGATATTTAATAGTAAACGAAGAAATTGTAATACCTAAACCCATTGCCATAATCCCCATTATTAGAACGAGAAAAGGCAATAACAGAATGTACAAATTAGGATATACACCACTTTCGGCAAAATAGTAATATAGACAAAAACAAATAAACATTAATAATTGAATACCCAATTTCAATAAATTCGAAATAATTATTGAAATAGGTGATACTAATCTTGGAAAGTAAACCTTTCCAAAAATACTAGCATTGTTTAAAAACGTAGACGATGTTGCCGAAAAACAAGCCTGAAAATAGTTCCAAAGTGTGGTACCTGCCAAATAAAATACAGGTGCCGGAATTTTATCGGTAGGTATTTTTGCTATGTAACTAAACACAAACGTGTAGGTGAAAACTGTAAATAGGGGACCGAGAAAGAACCATAATGGACCTAAAATAGTATGTTTATAAATTGAGACTATATCTCTTCGAACAAAAATTCTAATTAAATCCCTATAGTTCCAAATTTCTTTTAGGTTTATTTCATACCATTTAACTTTAGGCGTTATTATTTCTGTCCACCTTTCTTCATTTATGTTTTTTAAGCTATCCAATTTTTCCTTTGTTTTATATAGCAGCCAAGAATTCGGACAAAGATATAATAAAAGTTTGTTAGCTTTGCTTAAACACTCTTTAAGAAAAAATAAACTTAAATAAAAATGATTAGATATTATAAATATATACTTTTCTGTTTAACATTTTTATCAACCATAAGTAAAAAAGATTTAGTCGCGCAGCAAGTTACTCCAGAACAAATTAATAATTTGAAAATTTGGCTTGCAGCAGATAGTAGCAAAATTATTTCTTCTGGCACTAGTATTTCACAATGGACTGACCTGAGCGGTAATATTAACAATGCAACGCAACCAACGAGCATTAATCAACCGAACTTGGTATTAGACAGCTTAAATAACAAACCAATTATCTCATTCAATGGCACTAATTCCTTTATGTTAACCCCATTGGGACTATTGGACAATGTCTCATCATTATCAATATTTATAGTATTGAGAAACAAAGCAAATAAAAATGGAGGGATATGGGGATCTAATATAAACTTTTCAGATTTTGAATTATTATCATATCAAAATGGAAGCTTTAGAATACGCAATAATAATTACACTAATTGGCTTATTACTTCTAATTTGTTTCCAATTAATCAATGGATAATTTTTTCCGCAACAGCATCTCCGTCAGAAGCCCAAATTAAAGTTAACCAAAATATAATTAATTGCAACCAATCAACAGTTCAACTCCCCATCTCATCAGGCATTCAGCAAGCTTTGGGCAGATACGCAACAAGTTACGCTAACGCTAACAACATCAACCTTTATGCCCAATTCGACATAGCGGAATTCATCATTTACGACTCCGCTTTAACAGCGACTCAAAGGGTAAGCGTCGAAAATTATCTTCACAAAAAATATGCTCCACCTGTTAATTTAGGTGCTGATATAAACATAAGCAATAACTTTTGCAATGTAACTTTGGACGCCAAGGCAGGTTACACTTCTTATTTATGGTCAAACGGTGCAAGCACGCAAACGGTCTCCATAAATAAAACAGGCAATTACTGGGTACAAACCATAGATGTTTTTGGCTTTACCTCAAGCGATACCATACATATAAGTTATCCCGATGGTAGTTATACAGGAAATACTTTTTTATGCCTTGGAGGCACTAAAGTTTGGGACACTTTTTTGCCTAAGAATCAATTTACATTTAAATGGCAGGATAATTCTACGGATTCTTTATTTACCATTACAACACCAGGTACGTACAGCGTTACAATTACTGATCAATTAGCTTGCAGCACATCCTATTCGCTGGCTGTTTCTGTTGACAATTTTCCGTTAACCGCATCTTTAGGGAATGATACCAGTATATGTTCAGGAAATTTAATTTACTTAAAAAAGGGCGCTGCTACAGCGGCTTCTTACTTATGGTCAAACGGAACTACAAATGATTCCTTACCCATATTTTCAAGCGGGCAATATTCGCTGATAGCAACAGATATATATGGTTGTGTAAAAAAAGATACTATTCATGTGTTAATTGCAGGTGTTGCACCTACTGCTAACTTTTCGTTCGACACTGTTTGTTTTGGAAAGCCAACTCATTTTATTGATTTGTCAAGCCCGCTTCCTTCGGTAGATTCAATTGTTTCCAGATTTTGGAGTTTTGGAGATTTAAACGCGTTGGATACTTCCGCTACTACTTTTACTCACACCTTTGCAGATACAGGAGCATTTATGGTAAAACTCACCGTTACAACAGATTCAGGCTGCAGTGCTGAAAAAACAAAAATAATTCATGTTTACCCATACCCTGTTGTAAATTTTACGTCAACTAATCTTTGTGCAAATGGTATAACTCAGTTTGCAGGTACTGCCAGCACTTTTAATTATCCTGTTACCAAGTGGACCTGGAACTTTGGAGATGCAGGAAGTGGAATAAACAATACCTCAATATCACAAAACACCTCTCATAGTTTTGGCGGATATGGGTCTTATACCGTTCAGTTAATCGGGAAAAGTGTTACAGGCTGCGCCGACACCGCAACTAACATTCTGTCTGTATCGGCATCTCCTGCAAGTAATTTCGGGTATTCTTTACCCTGCGTAAATAACGTTATTCAGTTTACCGATTTAACACCAATTACCCCGCTATTCTTTATTCAAAATTATTACTGGAATTTCGGAGACCTTGTTACCTCTGCTCTTCCAAATCCCATCCATGCTTTTTCAAACAATCAAACTTACACTATTAAATACGTTGTAACCGCATCCAATGGTTGCGCAGATAGTATGGTAGTGCCACTCGCCATTCATCCTACACCTGTTACAGGATACACTTATAACAATGCCTGCGCTAACAGCTTAACCAATTATACAGATACTTCTAAAATTGCAACGGGCAGTATCAGTAAAAGAAACTGGAGTTTTGGAGACAATACATTTTCTTCTGTTCAAAACCCTTCGCATACCTATACCGATAGCATTAGTGCGCGCGTAAAACTGGTAACAACTTCCGATTTCGGTTGTAAAGATTCTTTAACAAAAACAGTTTACATTCGTACTTCTCCCATTGCCAGTTTCAGTATGAGTCCGTCGTATGGCAGCCCGCCTTTAATTGCAAATTTTATTAATGGCAGCAGCGGAGCTACTAACTATTTGTGGAAAGTTGCAGATACTACATTTACGGGCAGCAACCCGCAATACACATTTACAAACATTGGTAATTATTCCATACAACTTACGGCATCTACCAATTTTGGGTGTGTAAGCACACAATCAAACACAATAACCGTATCGCCTGAACATGTTGATGTTGCCATACAAAATCTATCCACTTTTATACAGAATAATTACTTAACTATTTCAGCACAGTTTTTAAATTATAGCAGCATGGACGTTACATCTATGGATATACTTATAGAAGTAAGCGGTATTGCAGCCATAAAAGAAAAATGGACCGGATTGTTAGTTAAAAACGGACTGCTGCTGGATACCATCTCAGGCAGTGTTTACGCTACCGGTGACAATCATTTTGTATGTGTTACACTCGAAAACCCTAATGGCTTGCAGGATGAAGTACCTGAAAACAATAATACATGCAGGGCTATGAATGAATCTGCCTTTCAAATACTATCGTTATATCCCAATCCTTCACACAATATATTGACCATACCAATGGTTATTCCTCAAAGCAATAACTTGAACATTACTCTTTACAATATATTGGGGCAACGAATTCAACAAGTATATGCTACAACTATTAACAAAGGGCTACAGTTAATAACCGTTGATACCGGAAATCTTGCTTCGGGTGTATATTCATTGCAATTTGAATATGCAGGACAGGTTATTGTGAAAAAGTTTATGAAGGACTAGCGATTAGCAAATTAACTGGTTGTTGATTTCAAAGACCTCAATCAATAATAATCGGTGGCTGAGGTTCTCGAAGACACCAATTATTATTGTTGTTGATTTCGAGAACCTCAATCTACGAATAGTGCTAGCGGTACTCGAAGCCAGTAAAGATTAAAATTACTTCTTATAAAAGTAAATGACTTCAGGCATTATTTTCCCGAACAAATACTGCTTCACATTCACAATATCTCCATTATCAAGCAAAGCTATTAAATGAACATCCTCCGACTTAAAAACATCTTTATCAACCCGATCATTTTTAAATAAATAGAATGTTACTTTATTGGCAGCACCTTTAACGTCAGTAACAGTAACAATACTGAATGGCACTTTCCCGGCAACGGACTGCTGAGAAGTATCAACTGAATCAAAATTCAAATTAAAAAAATAAGTCAAATATTGTTTTATAGCTAGGGTATCAATATTCCTTACAAAAGTTTTATTCGTAAGCATCTTCAACTGATATTGATTCCCTCTGATCAACAATTCATAGCTGTTTTCGGGGCTTTTCGGGCTTTCTACTTTTATTGATTTTATTTCCGGCTCATTATAATTAAAAATAGTTTTATCTCTCCATCTTTTTATATCTGTATTGTAATGTGCCATTATGGAACTATTGTATCCCGGCACATAAGTAATAAAAGGTTTATCCGAAGGTTGCCCTGTTTCATTGTCTATCAATACCATATAGGTTCCCATATTATCGGGAGTAACACCACCTACATAATACGATTTTGAAAGTTTTCCGTTTTTATAAATATCGCACTTAATGGCACTTTCAATCAATTTTTTCACAATGGCATCTTCATCATTTTTACTTACCGGAGTTTTCACCTCCACTTTATTAATTGTGTAAAGCAATTTTTTCAATGCAAAATTATCCGCATAATGTTTTTCATTCAGCTTCCATGTACCTTTGTAGTTTCGCTCAAGCATTATGTTTTCACTTTTATCTGTTAAACATATTTTACTGATAGCAGCGGTATCACTTACCGAAAAATCTCTCAATTCCTCATTGATAGAACTTGCTCCATTATTTATCACAAACCACACAGCAGCAGTTCCTAAAAAGAAAACAAGTAGTATGGCAATTTTATTTTTTCGCATTTCTTAGAAGTTAGTATATAGAATACAAGAGTTAGAAGAAACGGCATTAATCATTCGCATCATCGTTTGTAGTATAATTTATTAATTTTCAATTTTAGTTTTATAATCTAAACTTTGTAACCCCGCGTGCCTCAGCCACCGCCATGCTAGTTGGGTTCTCGAATTCGAGTATACAATTTATCAATTAATCTGCAACATCTTATGTTTTCTGCTTCTTCTTTTTTGCAGCCGGAAATAAAATATTATTCAAAATCAATCGATAACCCGGTGAATTGGCATGCAAACTTAAATCAGTAGGAGGATCTTCCACGCGGTGCTCATAATCTTCCGGATCGTGCCCGCTGTAAAATGTAAACATGCCTTTACCATACGTACCATGAATATAACGCGCTTCATTTGCCGCTTTATTTTCTCCCATAATTAAAATATTAGGTTTAATAAAATCTTTATTAAAGCCTACTGTTTGTCCCCAGAAACCTTTCAAAATCTGTTCATGGTTCTGACAGAGCATCGTTGGCACAATATCCCATTTGGCAGAGAATTCAAATAACGTAAAAAAGTCGTTTTCTTTAGTTACCCCATATTTTTGACGACGAACCAAGTAGGTATCAATGTTGGATTTACTGTATTCGGCAGGATTGGTGTTAAGCGTAAAATTAGTAAAGGCAAAGGTTTTTGAAAAATCAAGTTTACTATTATAATTGGGAGTTGTGCCATCGCCATCAAACATGCTTTCGCAAATATCAATACCTTCAGCGGACAGCGCAATGTCGTAGGAATCGGGAGCAGAACACATTGCAAACAAAAAACCACCTCCGGCTGTAAAGTCGCGTATTCTTTGAGCTACCGCCAGTTTCATTTGTGATACTTTTGTAAAGCCAAACGATTTGGCGCTCTCTTCCTGCACCCGTTGCGCCTCCTGATACCAGGCAGCATTGCGATAACTCGACCAGAATTTTCCATACTGCCCTGTAAAATCTTCATGATGCAAATGAAGCCAATCGTATAAAGGGAGCTTTCCTTGTAAAATTTCTTCGTCATAAATAACCTCATATTTTATTTCGGCATACTGTAATACCAAGGTAACTGCATCATCCCAGGGCTGTTTGGTTTTAGGTGAATATACGGCTACTTTTGGCGCTTTCTCCAGTTTAACGTCCTCCATATTCACTTCCGAATTGGCAATTTCAGCAAGTATAGCTGCTGCTTTTGAATCAGGTATTACCTCAAATGTAACACCTCTGATACGACACTCGCTCTCTATTTCTTTCGCGTTTTTAATCATAAAACTACCCCCACGATAGTTCAGCAGCCAATGCACCTCTACCTCATGTTGTAATACCCAATAGGCAATTCCATAAGCCTTTAAATGATTTTTTTGCTCTGTATCCATAGGAATAAGAATGGATGCAGCCCTTGCGCTAAAAAAAACAGAAAGAAAAAAAACGCTATAAATAATGCGATTCATTGATACGTATTGTTAACCTATGCCCTTAATGCCCTCATCTTTAAAAGGGAGTAAAAGACATAAATGTTACATTAAAGTTATGTCCTGCTCTAATTAAACAGAAGATTTCATTGGTAACTACTGCTTATGAACATGCGCAAAATTAACACTAAAAAAGCGTTAATTTGCAAAACATTATTTTAGTTGTTCCTGATTGAACATTTTTTTAATCGGATTGTTTGATTAGAAAACACACTCCATGATCGAAATTAATTACAGCATAAAAGATTTAGAAACCTTGTCGGGTATCAAAGCTCATACGCTGAGGATTTGGGAGCAACGTTATCAATTACTTAAACCACATAGAACAAATACCAATATTCGTTTATACACTAACGAGGACTTGAGACGTATCTTAAACGTAAGTCTGCTAAATAAAAGTGGAACAAAAATCTCTAAAATTGCCTCCCTCAATGACAATGAGCTTTATGAACAAGTTAACAAACTGACTAAAGAAAGTGATAACAATGCCGATCAGATTGAAAGTCTTATTTTATCGATGATTGAACTGGATGAAGAGCGATTTGAAAAAATTGTGAACTCTTGTATCTTACGATTAGGCTTGATAAAAACTATTGATGAAATTTTATTTACTTTTCTTCAAAAGATAGGAATAATGTGGCAAACCGGAAGTATTAACCCTGCTCAGGAACATTTTATATCCAACTTAATTCGTCAAAAAATAATTGTTGCCATTGACGGGCAAATTATAAAACGCGATATCACAAGCAAAAAGGTTATTTTGTTTTTACCCGAAAACGAACTTCACGAAATAAGTTTATTGTTTTACACTTATCTTGTCAGAAATAGTGGTCATCAAAGTATTTATTTAGGACAATCGGTTCCGCAAAAAGACATGATTAAAGTAGCAGAAATAAGAGAACCGGATTATTTGGTTACTGTCATTACACAAGCATTTAAAGACATTACTACCAATGAATATTTAAGGAATTTATCTGAAAGTTTCCCAAAACAGAAGTTACTTGTAAGTGGGGCACAACTATTCAATCACAAACTACCAGTTTTCAAAAACATTAAGTATTTTAATACTCCAAGCGAGTTTATAAATATTTTGAAAAAGTTTTAGGAGATAAACATCTTTGTTTTCTCTGTTTAACTGCGCTGATACTCATTCACTCCCTCCATACACGGCTCGTTCATTGTTTTTTTATCATTCCCACTTTTTTGCCCATGTATTTCATTTAATTTTTTTGAAAATAATACACAAATATTTGTATTTTGTTTAACTTTATTATATATTTGTTAAACAAAAACAAGATGCCATGACTTCAATTGACTTTAAAACAATGTTACTGCAACACAATGATGCACTAAGGGGTTTTGCCTACAACCTTACAAGAGATAGAGATGATGCGTTAGATTTGGTTCAGGATACATTTTTGAAAGCACTTAATTATAAAGATTCCTTTTCCGAAAAATCAAATTTTAAAGCCTGGTTACTCACCATTATGAAAAATACTTTTATTAATGCCTATAACAGAGGCATTAAAGGAAGGAGCATTATGACAGAAATAATAAATACCCAAACGATACATTATAATAATGCAGAAACAATATCTTCGGTTGCTGACATAAACAAAGCCATAAACAAACTGAAAGATGAATACAAAATTCCTTTACTAAGATTTATTGAAGGCTTTAAATACAATGAAATTGCAGATGAATTACATCTTCCTATAGGTACAGTTAAGAGCAGAATATTTACAGCACGAGCAAAAGTTTCCGGAGTCATAGCAGGAAATCATAAATAATAAACTGTTTAATCATTTATTATTTTTATTAAACAATTTGCATGAAAACAAAAACCACAATAATAGGAAGCGGATTTGCAGGACTTTCAAACGCCTGTTTTTTAGCAAAATATGGTTATGATGTGGAAGTGTTTGAAAAAAACGAACAACTAGGTGGACGCGCAAGAGTTTTGGAAACCAATGGCTACCGTTTTGACATGGGACCCAGTTGGTACTGGATGCCCGATGTATTCAATCGCTTTTTTGAAAGTTTTGGTAAAAAAACTTCTGATTATTATACATTAAAAAGACTCGACCCCTCGTACCGTGTGTTCTTTTCAAAGAACGATATTATTGATGTTCCTGCCGGCTTTGAAGAATTAAAACAACTTTTTGAAAAATTAGAATCCGGCAGCAGCAGCAAATTAGAGCAGTTTTTAGCAGAAGCGCAAAAGAAATACACCATCGGAATGCAGGAAATGGTTTACAAACCAGGTCTTTCAATAACCGAGTTTTTTGATAAAAAAATTATTGCGAACGCCTTCTCCATCAACCTTTTTAAGTCATTTAGTTCGCACATAAATAACTATTTTACCAATCCCCAAATAAAAAGCATTATTGAATTTCCTGTTTTATTTTTAGGAGCTATGCCCCAGGAAACGCCCGCGTTATATAGCCTTATGAATTATGCCGACATGAAATTAGGTACTTGGTATCCTATGGGTGGAATGGGCAAAATTATTGACGGCATGGTTGAACTGGCAAAAGAACTTGGTGTGAAATTTCACACCAATGCTAATGTTCAGCAAATTGTTATTGACAGCAAAAATAAAAGCAAAGCCATTATTGTAAATGATAAAACTATTACTACCGATATTGTTATTTCTGCTACGGACTATAACTATACCGAGCAACATCTGTTACAAAAAGAATTCAGAAATTATACAGAAAACTACTGGAACAGCAGAACATTGGCACCTTCCTGTTTGATTTATTATTTGGGAGTAAACAAACGTTTAAAAAACTTACAGCACCACAATTTATTTTTTGACAAAGATTTTGCTGTACATGCAAAAGAAATCTACAAAACACCGGCATGGCCTACTGATCCTTTATTTTACGTTTCATGTCCTTCAAAAACAGATGATACAGTAGCACCCGAAGGTAAAGAAAATTTGTTCATTTTAATACCTGTTGCTCCCGGCTTAAAAGATAACGAACGGATTAAAGAAAGTTACTTTAAATTGGTGATGGAACGTTTGGAAGATTTGACAGGAGAGGATATACTGAATCATATTGAATATAAAAAGTCATACGCCTATTCCGATTTTGTAAGCGATTATAATTCATTTAAAGGCAATGCTTACGGATTGGCAAACACACTCAAGCAAACAGCCATATTAAAGCCAAGAATCAAAAACAATAAGGTAAATAATCTCTATTACACAGGGCAATTAACAGTTCCAGGTCCGGGTATCCCCCCTTGTTTAATATCTGGGGAATTGGTTGCAAATCAAATAAAAAAAGAACATTCTAAACTTTAAGAACATGAAAAAAATATTCGATGAAGTAAGTCTGAAATGCAGCAAAACAACTACACTTGCTTACAGTACCTCGTTTTCATTAGGAATTAAATTTTTGGATAAAAATTTTCATAACCCAATTTATTCCATTTATGGTTTCGTTCGCTTTGCTGACGAAATAGTAGATACATTTCATGAATTTGACAAACGTTACTTGCTGCAAAAATTCAGAAGTGATACTTACGAAGCCATTGAACATAAGATAAGTTTAAACCCTGTTTTAAACAGCTTTCAAAAAGTAGTACACGACTATTCTATTGAACGCGAACTGATAGACACGTTTTTAAACAGCATGGAAATGGATTTGAAAAAACAGTTTTACAACCAGCAACTTTATCAGCAATATATTTTAGGATCGGCTGAAGTAGTTGGTTTAATGTGCTTACGGGTATTTTGTGAAGGGGATAATAAATTATATGAAAGTTTGAAATTTCCGGCAATGAAGCTTGGTGCAGCTTTTCAAAAAGTCAACTTTTTAAGAGACATTAAGGCTGATAACATAGATTTGGGCAGAACTTATTTTCCGGAAGTTGACTTAATGAAATTTTCATTGACAGATAAAATGAAAATTGAAGATGAAATTGAAGATGATTTTGTTAAAGCTCTGCAAGGCATAAAGGGTCTTCCGATGAGTTCCAGAAAAGGAGTGTATCTGGCCTATTTTTATTACAAAAAATTGTTTTTAATGATTAAAAAAACACCGGCTGAAAAAATATTGAATAGCCGCATTCGCATACCCAATCTTAATAAAATAGGATTAATGTTCATTTCATTAAGTCGCTGTCAGTTTAATTTTTTGTAATATGAATTTTTAGATAAACCCCAATTATTAAATACCCTAACGCGCAGCAGAAACTGCGAGGTTTAATTTGTATAAACATAATTGCTCGTCATAAAGAAGTAGCTATAAATAAAAAAATAATGTATAATTATCACCCTCTCTCTTTTGGAGAGAGGATTAAGAGGTGAGACAAAAATGAAAAAAACAGTAACTCTGCTGCTATTAAGCTTATTTACAATCAATATACAAGCAAATGACAATATCATCATGATACGTAATTTGTTTTATAGCGCAACTAAATCTGCCGACTCAGCAAATTTACTGGTTGAAAAACTACAAACAGTAACTACAAACAGTAAGGCTGAATTGATTGGTTATAAAGGGATGTCGAACCTGATGATTTGTTATCATTCCTACAATCCTTATACTAAATATAAAAATTTTATAAACGGAAAAAATCTCTTGGAACAAGCTATTAATAAAGATCCGAACAATATCGAACTTCGTTTTTTACGTTTGTCAGTACAGCTGAATGTACCCTCCTTCCTTGGATATTCAAGCAATATCAATGAAGACAAACTTTTTATTTTTAATGGAATTAAGAACATTCGTGACAAAGATTTATTCAATCGTATTTATAATTATACAATGAATGCAAAAAGGCTTACTACTGAAGAAAAAGAAAAAATGAAAGATGCCATTACACAAAACAAGTACATTAACAATAGCTTATAATATTATGATAGAACACGTAATATTAGTGGACGAGAGAGATAAAGAATTAGGCATAATGCCTAAAATAGAAGCACATGAAAAAGGGTTGTTGCACAGAGCCTTTTCTGTATTTATATTCAACTTTAAAGGTGAACTGTTATTGCAACAGCGAGCTTTAAACAAATACCATTCACCGGGCTTATGGACAAATACCTGTTGCAGCCACCCAAGAGAAGCAGAAAGTATAGAAGATGCCGCAAATAGAAGACTTCAAGAAGAAATGGGGCTGATTTGCAAACTTGAAAAAAAGTTCGATTTCATATACAAAACCTCATTTGATAATGGTTTAACCGAACATGAATTTGACCATGTATTTTTTGGCAAATCAAATAATCACCCCAAAATAAATACAGACGAAGTATTATCGTATAATTATTTTTCATTTACGGAGATTGAACGTGGGTTGCAATTACAACCTGAAATATATACAGCGTGGTTTAAAATATGCTTTAATAAAGTGAAGCAATTCGCAAATGGATGAATCTATAAACATATTTTGGTTTAGAAGAGATTTGAGGCTTGACGATAATTGCGGTTTGTATAAAGCATTATCGGGCAACTTAAAAGTGCTCCTTGTATTCATTTTCGATACCGATATTTTAAACAAACTTGGAAATAAAACGGACGGAAGAGTGCAATTTATTCATAACGAGTTGCAACAATTAAAAATAAAATTAGAACAAAAAGGCAGCTCTTTATTAATTTATAACACTACTGCTGACGAGGCTTTTAACAACTTAGTAAATTCTTACAACATAAAAAATGTTTTTACCAACAGCGATTATGAACCACATGGAATAGCACGAGACGAGCGAATTGGGGCATTACTAGCCAAAAGAAACATCAACTTTTATTCGTTCAAAGACATGGTTATCTTTGAAAAAAACGAAGTGATAAAAGATGATAATACGCCCTATCTGGTATTTACACCGTATTCAAAAAAATGGAAAGAACGTTTAATTACTAATCCTATACTATTTTATCCTTCTGAAGATGTATTGCACAATCTTTACAAAATCAATCCTTTACCATTTCCTTCAATGGAAGATATTGGCTTTAAAACGAGTACGCTCCGTTTCCCTGATAAAAAATTAAATCTTGATAAAATTAAAAACTACGAATCTAACAGAGATATTCCTTCCGTTGACGGTACATCTAAACTCGGCATACACATTCGTTTTGGAACCATAAGCATACGAAAAATTTTAGAACAGGCAATATCTGTTTCCGAAAAATATCTGAACGAATTAATATGGAGAGAATTTTACCAAACCATTTTATATCACTTCCCTTATGTTGTAAATTCGGCATTTAAAAAGGAATATAACACTATTGAATGGAGTAATAATGAAAACTATTTTTATTTGTGGTGTAACGGGCAAACAGGATTTCCTCTCGTTGATGCAGGAATGAGAGAATTGAACTCAACAGGTTACATGCACAACAGAGTGAGAATGATTGTTTCCGGATTTCTTACCAAAAATTTATTTATTGACTGGCGCTGGGGAGAAGCTTATTTTGCGGAAAAATTATTAGATTTTGAACTTGCTTCCAACAATGGAGGCTGGCAATGGGCTGCCGGTTGTGGAGTAGATGCTGCGCCTTATTTCAGAGTATTTAATCCGGAATTACAAGCACAAAAATTTGATGCTTCCGATGAATATATTAAAAAGTGGATTCCTGAGTATAATTCAGTAAATTATATGCAACCGATTGTGGATTATAAAACGAGCAAACAACAAACAATAGAAAAATACAAACAAGCATTAAATAATCACTTAATTTTGAAGTAAAATGGAACTTTTAACACATTTGCTTATTACTGTTGTTACTTTCATCAGCATGGAATTTGTTGCATGGTTTACGCACAAATACGTGATGCATGGGTTACTATGGGTATTACACAGAGACCATCACGTGGGCAAAGAAGGTTTTTTTGAACGCAACGATACCTTCTTTTTAATATTTGCCATTCCTGGAGCATCGCTCTCCATACTAGGTGCTTTAGCCCATTACGATTATAAATTTTTTATGGGTATTGGAATAACGTTGTACGGATTGGCTTATTTTTTAATACATGACATATTCATTCATCAACGTTTTAAATTATTCAGAAACGCAGGAAGTTCCTATTTTTCCGCCATCAGAAGAGCGCATAAAATGCACCACAAACACATTAATAAAGAAGATGGTGAATGTTTTGGAATGTTATTAGTCCCCTATAAATATTTTAAGGAAGCTAAAAAAAAGTCTAATAACCTGTTTGAAAAAGCATGAGGATATATACTTATTTACTTATAAATTTTTTATCTGTTTTATTTCCAATTATATTCAGTTTTCATCCGAAAATAAATTTTAAAAAAAAGTTTTCAGTTCTTATTCCATCAATACTTCTTACAGCTTCATTCTTTATTGTTTGGGATATTGTGTTTACTCAACAAGGCATTTGGGGCTTTAATCCTAACTATGTTTCCGGGATTTATTTTTTCAATTTACCAATTGAAGAAATTCTGTTTTTTATTTGTATTCCCTATGCAAGCATCTTTATTTATGAGTCGTTAATAGTATTTGAAGTAATAGACCATTTTAAAAATATAGAAAATAAAATTACCTATACGCTGATTATTTTATGCACTTGCTTGGCGGGTTTGTATTATGATAAATTATATACCTCCATTACCTTTGGACTAAATGCCTTGTTTTTAACAATGTATTTATCAGTTGTAAAACATAAATTTTTAAGTCGTTTTTATTTTTCATACTTAATTGTTTTAATTCCATTTTTTATTGTGAACGGCATTTTAACAGGT
>Ga0302194_10000534_pt1 | contig 24111 bp, 14 predicted proteins | sample II_Bog_N1_1_FD_200227 | JGI IMG/M metagenome (GOLD analysis project Ga0302194, IMG submission 200227) | Peat permafrost microbial communities from Stordalen Mire near Abisko, Sweden - II_Bog_N1_1 | ecosystem: Environmental > Terrestrial > Soil > Wetlands > Peat | place: Sweden: Abisko...
TCTAACTATACTAAGACAGACTTTATATTTCGTCTGAATAAATAGCTTTTGCTTTTTCCCGCAAGTTATATTCTGAGCTCATTACAGCGCCGTAAGCACCAGCTGTGCGCAACGCAAAAATATCGCCTCGTAATGTTTCAGGTAAATCAACTGCTTTACCAAAACAATCGGAGCTTTCGCAGATTGGACCAACAACATCGTATTTGAAATCGCTTTTTGAGCTATTAATTTGTTGATTTTATTGCTGTTAAGATTCCGAAACAAGTTCAGAATAAATGCCTGTTTCTGTTTTTAACACACCTATTTTCAAATTTTCAATTTCCTTTAACTTATCATACCCTTTATGTGTAAGTGTTATATTTTTATTCCAATAACCAAGATATCATCAGTTTGTTCGGTTGTTCCCTTCCATTCTTGTATATACGCTTCAAGATAACTTTTTTGAGCGTCCATTGATTTATCCTGAATAGAATTAAGTACCTCCTTAAATTTTTTAGTCATCAATTTTTTATTGTTGGCACCAAACTGATCGGCATAACCGTCTGTAAATATATATATGGTATCGTTGGACTGAAGAGTGAATGTATGTGTGGTAAAAGCCTTTGGCACTTCCAAATCAATTCCTCCTATAGGAAATTTATTTGCTTTTGTTTCTTCCAGCGTATCATTTCTTACAAAATATAATGGGCGATTAGCACCGGCATAATGAAGTTTTATTTCCTTTTCAACACCATCCGTTGAAATAAATTCAAAACAGCAAATAGCACCATCCATTCCATCTCTGGATTCGGAATCTTCATGTGTTTGTTTTAATGAACGACTAATTTCAAAATTCAAATTATTTAAAATTTGAGCTGGATCGGTAATTGCTTTCTCATTTACAATTTGGTTCAACAAGGTATTCCCTATCATACTCATGAACGCACCCGGTACTCCATGTCCTGTGCAGTCAATGGCTGCAATAATACTTTTGTTATCCTTATTAGAGAACCAGTAAAAATCACCACTTACAATATCTCTTGGGTGAAACAGAATAAAGGAATTGGGCAGAAAAGAAGTTATTTCCTTTGTGTCGGGGAGAATAGCTTCCTGAATACGTTTTGCATAATTAACACTATCAATTATTTCAGTATGTTTTTTTTCAATTTCTACCTTTAACTCGTTTATGCGTTCTTTTTCCTTATGAATAGCCATACTTTGACTCCATAATTTTTTCACTTTTTCTTCAACCTTTTTCTTTTCGGCTTCCAGCTTTTCTTTTTCTACATAAAGTTTTTCGTTGAGTTCATCTACCTTCTTTTTCTCTTTATATACCGTTTCATTCATCAACCACACCTTCTTGTTTTTTTCTTCAATCTTTTTCTTTTCAACTTCAAAATTTTTTTTTTCTGTTGTCAGATTATCAATGGCTTGCTGTAAATTGTTTTTCTCCGCTTCAACTTTTTGCAGTTCTTCAGTATATCTATTTTTTGTATTGTCAAGTTCAACAGGCTGAGGAGAGTTTTGTTCGGAAGAATCGCTGAAATACTTATTATTGGATTTTTTATATAAATTATATCCAATCAAAATTAGAAAAACAATAATCAATAATACAGCGATGATGGCAGTGGAGGGCATAATGTTTTAAAAACTTCCGTCAGGTTTTATTTTCAGAAAAAAAGTTTGTTGAATATTCGGATTAGAGTAAGCATATTTTCTTCCGATAACAGATAATGAAGCATCCGAATTATATATTGCGCATAACCCTGCGCACTCCAGTAACTGAGCGTATGTATTATCGGTTATAAGAGTCATTGAAGAAGTGTTGATTGTAACAATTTTAATAGTTGATAAGTTAAGATCCGTAAAACTTGAACCTCGACCCTCCATTCCAACAAGTATTAAATTGTTATTTGCCGAAACCAATGTGGACGAAATACAATAATCCTGTTTTGAGCCTCCGTTAACAAATAGCTGAATGGAGTCTCCAACATTATTTATTTTGTAAGCATAAAATTGATAATTATAATCAACAGTTGTTGATATATCATAATACCCTGTGATGATGCATTCATTGGCATTTAATATATGAATATCGGTAGGATAATTTTCCCATATTCCAAATGCTTTATATTTTTGCCATAATAGTGCGCCCGACGAATCAATCATTGCATAATATATTTTGTTAGAATACACAACTTTTCCGGTATTACCGGTTATAATTACATTCCCGTTGGCATTTACTTCAATGGCTTTATTAATAACAGAAAAATTGGTGCTTAATTTTATTTTTTTGTTCCACAATGCATTTCCGTTTTTATCCGTTTTAATAATTAACAACGTACTATCCACACCCGAAACACTGGTTCCAATACACAATAAATCGCCTGATGACAGCTCTGCTATTTTTGGATTGGAAAGTTCTGAAGAATCGTTCATAAATAGTGTTTTTGTAAACAAGATATTTCCTACAGTACTTAATCTGCTAAGGGTGATATATTGTTGATTGTCTGTACAGCTTGCAAATTCATTATTACGCAAAGGCAGAGTATAATTGGCATTGCTGCCTACCGTCCATAAAAAATTACCATTAGCATCTGCCTTTGAAACGTATGATGATCCAGACAATAAAAAATTATTGTCTGGTGTAAGTACACAATTGTTTATAGAAAAACTGTACGCTTTAAGATCTGTACTATCTGCCACTAACACTTCCTTTTTACATGAAAAAAAAGTGAATACTAATAATAAACTTGTAAAAAATAAAACGTTTCTATACTTCATTGTTAGTTTGATTTAACGGAGTATTTTAATATATATGCAACCGAAAACGTAATATCCACCCGACTTAAATTAACGTTATTATCTATGTAATAATAAGTAAATAACAAGTCTTCGTTCTGATACCTGTTTGCACTATTGGTTAAATTTCTAACAACATCCACTCTATAGCTAACGTCGGCAGACAACAAAATATTTTTTGTTTTATAGCTGACGCCAATTCCTGAAATAACTCCAAATCTATTAGTATTTCGCATTCCTATCATGTCAACATTACTTTTGTTTAAATAATAATTATCTACATCGGGAGTAATGTTGTCTTTTAGTTTATAGGTTAGCTCCACATTTGCGGTGGCATTGTTTAAATGGGTATAATATCCGCCTAAATAAATAAAGGGTTTAAATTGTTTATGTAAAAAATATTTTTTTACATACAGCGAGGTTTCAAAGCTTTTTAAAACTTCCGAATAATTTAATATTGATTTATTAACGTCTGATCCATTGATTGTTCTGCTATATCCCATTTTTGAAAAATCATTGTCTGTTACAAAAGAAATATTATTATGAAATTGCCATTCTGCAAATGCTCCGTATGAGTAGCCTACTTCGGGCTTGTAAGCCAATGAGTAATTATTTGCATTGTTCAAAGAGTATAGGTTTTTTATAGCATAATGAGGGAAGTTTAAGCCAAGTTTTAATCCTGCCGAAAATAACGGGCGTATTTTTATGCGATCATAATAGGTGTAAAAGTCGTCCTGATAAAGGCTGTCCTTCAATTTAAAGTTTGGATCATTGTTCAGTAATTTAATAAATAATTGGTTGACCTCTGCGTATTGTTCTTTTTCCAAATATGCTTGTGCAAGTATGAGGTAAGCGTCTTCTTTTTCTCTTTTAGAAAGTTTACATTCTTTAAGAGCAGAATTTAAAAGAAGAACAGCATTGTCATAATTACCTTCCCTGTACATTTCATCAGCCTCTTTAATCGCGGTGGCGCAGTTTGTGGACTTTTGCGCATATCCGGCAACAGATGATAACATCAGCATTAAACCAAAAATGAAAATTATATATCTATTACTGCGTAACATCATTTGCAAGTTTGTTGATACTCTATTCCGCTTCCTATATATTGTTCCCATTCTGTTTTACGCAGGTTTCGTTGTATTATCGGACATAATGCCTCCGCAATTTTTTCGGATGAAAGCTCCCACACATATATTGATTTATCTGCCATTGCAGCAATAAGTGTATGTTCGTTGTTAAAGGTGATGCTTCTTGCTTTTGATTGTTGACTTTTAAGCACAATTGGTTTCAATTCTTCTTTTTGTAAATCATATACCCGTATAGTTTTGTCTGAGCTTGATGTGGCAAGTAATGAACTTGAATTGTTAAACATAATTTGCTCCACCCTTGCGGTATGCTCATGTATCGTCTTAATAAGACTATCATTCAAACTAAAAATCCGAACCTTGCCATCAGAAAAACCAGCCGCCAATTTGTTTTTTTCTTTTGAAAATGCCAAACACAACGGTATTGAAGGTTTTGATACAAACAAGCTTTCTGTTTTTTTATTCTTTATATTCCAATAACTAATTTCTCCTGTTTCTGTTGAGAAATAAATGGAATTACCATCATCTGAAATTACGATAGCTTTTACTGCACCATCCACTTTTACCGAATCAACTGTTATAGGTTTTTGACCATTGATGATGTTCCATAGTTTAATTACATTGTTTTGAGAAGCCGTGACCATCATATTTCCTCCTGTATTAAATGCAGCTGATGAAAGTAATTCTTTGCCCGAATTAATGTCAGCTTTTGACAACATTCCTAAATCAGGAATACTCCACAATGCTATTTCTCCATTATTGTATCCGCACACTAATTTTTTACTGTCAGGACTCAAAAGTGTAAACAAAATAAATTCCTTTTCCGCTATAGAGTAACTTTTAATAAGTGTTCCGTTAGTTATATTAAACCGATTGATGATACCCGATTTTCCTGTTGTAAGTAGTTCAGATCCTTGGTTTAATATTGATAAACTACGAGGTTCGTATGTTAAGTGATTTATAATCGCTGAATTCGTATTCTTTATTTTTGCATAGGCAGCTCTCAATGCTTCATATATAATTGGGCTTTGAGTATTATCTTTATTTTGAGAGGTAAAGTTATATGCCTGTACAGCAAGCAAACTTTGCAGTTGTGCATTATCTTCTATAATGGTTGACTTTAATGCCAGCGCCTGCGCTAAGGATAACAACGTCAATTTTTTGGCTTTTGTTTCTGCCGCAATAGCTTTATCGCGTGCTTCATTAGCAATTTTTCTTTGTTCTTCTGCTTTTTTTGATTCGTCTATGGCAAGTAATGTTTGCTTTTCAGCTTTGCCTTTTTGAATCTCCGCAAATGTTTTTGCCTTTATGGCTTCCTTTCTAGCTTCTTCAGCTGTTTCTTTAGATATCATTGCTAACGATTCACTCTTTTCAGCCTTCTCTTTAAGTTGCATGGCAGCGTTTTTTGCATTCATAGCGTCTTTCGCCGAAACCATCGCCTCGTTTGTTTTTTCATTGGCAATTTCCTGCTGAGACATCGCATTCTTTCTTTCCATCATTGCCCAAACGGTAAACGAGGAAAGCACGCAAATGAGAATTGACACAGCAGTAATTATTAAATTTCGTTTTCTTGAAATTGCCTTTTTACTCAAAGCAATAAAATCGGTAGTATCCTTTATTGTTTTGCCGGCAATAATTAATTTTTGTTCTTTTGATTCTTCCGACTGGTCATATTTAAGCAACCAATGTTTATTTGGTCGGCATTGGTCATACCATGATTCAAAAAAACTTAAAGGCCCTGCTGCTAATAAATAATCTTTCGATTTCCCACTCTTATTCCATTTTTCCAACTGTTTGTAAAAATCGAGATAAATTTGTCGGTTCTCATTTTCTTCATCTGCCCATTGTTTTAAAAGATTCCAATTTCGGATAAGACTTTCATGGGTAATGTCCAAAACGTCATCATTCTTTAATTGTATAGATAAAGGCTCTTCAGTAATAAAGGGTTTTAAAAAAGTATTTCCCTGCATTCTAAACAATTCTACCAATCCTCCTACAACTTCCGCAGTAATGCTTGGTTTATCAATTACTGAAGTTATTTCCGACAAGGTCATCCTGTTTCTTACCGCTCTTGAATCATCTATTTTTGTCAGGCACTGAAAGGTTGTTTTGATAACATGATGAGCTTCTTCTTGCGAAATATTTTTATTATATTTAGTATTATAGTGTTCTCTTGCTCTTTCGTAAAGCTCGTTGGCATGAGCATTCAAAACATTTTCAAGGTGTGTATTTTCATAAAATATCTTTTTAAATAAAGGCTGTGTTGCAAACCATCTGCTAAACTCAACTTTATCTATATCAGGCAATACTTCTTTTGAAAGTCCTGCCAGTTTTGCCAAATGAATCAAATCCATCTCATCTCCATTATCGGTGATAGTCCAAATTTGATTAAGTGCGTGTTGCAGTACCGGCAATTGATCCAGTCCATAAACCAATTCATTGATTAATGTTTCTGTTAAGCGATTTGAAATTTTATTACCACTCAATACAGCGGGCTCTTCTATTACCTGATGTATTTCCTTACGTTTTAAACGAGGTACAAAAAATTGGCTAAAGCCTATCGCCTCCGGCAAACCTCTGAAATCGGCACATTGCCCGATGTAATCTGACCGCATAGTACAGATAATGTATATGGGCAAGTCTTCAGCTAACGAAATTTTTGCTGTTTCAAGTAATAAATTAATTACTGCTTGTGCTTGAACAGAGGGTTTTCCGTTGGTATAGTTTTCGGGATTTGTAAAAAATTCTTCAAACTGGTCAACAAGTATTAATAGGTTTGCACCTTTTCTTTTTAAAATTCGTTTTCCTTTATCATCGGCATTAACCCATTCCTCGCTGGTTTGGTCAATATAAAATGGCGTTGATTTATATAGTTTTACCAATGAAGAAAAACCATAACTTATTTGCTTTTCAATGTCATCAGCACTTTGTTTAAAATGAGAGGCTAATGATTTTGCTAAGTTTTTTAAAGGTGTCCGTTCCGGTCTGAAATCGGCAACCAGCCAGTTATTATAACGTGCTTTAAAAAATCCTGCACGTGCATTGGGTACTAAACCTGCATATACCAGTGATGATTTACCATCGCCGGAAGCACCGGTAAGCATTAAAAATTTATTCTTTTCTAAGAGTGAAATAATCTTTTCAATATGTTCTTCACGCCCCTTAAAGAAGATAGATTCTTCTTCATTAAAAGGTCGTAAACCGGGATAGGGGCATATTGTTTTTTCTTTGGTCATAAATCTACTCAACTACTTTGTCGTATTGCACTTTTATTTCAAGCGGAATCAGTTCACCTGCCACTATCATAGATATTACTTTAGGGGCAACAAATTTTTTTGGAAAATCTGCATTCGGATCTTCATCTCCAATCAGTAAAATGGGGATGGAAGATGATGCTCCTCCAATTTTTTTCCAAACTTGCTGTGCAAAAGGTATTGCCCAGTCAGAAGAATTTTTATAATAAACCACCGCCAGTTTACTTTGTGGTATTTGTTGTTTGCAGAGTTCCGAATAATCAATATCTCCGTCCTGTATAATATTCAATGTCTCTATCTTCACGATGTCACTTAGCATGTCCATTATTTCGCTTGCCTCACTCTCATCCAGTTGATTTGAAATAAGAAAAACATCCGTTGCATTCAAGTTAAACTGAACGGTTTCTTTCACTTCCATCATTGAACGAATGTCATCCACAAGTTGGATAGTTGACGACTCGTTGCTAAATACCATATTCTTGGAAATGTTATTTTTTACTTCATTAATAAAATCATTTTGTTTAGCGTCAATGTTTGATTGGTTAACGGACGGAGGCAACCAAATAAACATTTTGAAATCCGGGTTTAATGCAAGATATTTTTTTGCTTCATAAAATTGAAATTTGGCTATTGACATCGCAGCATCTCCTTCTACAAGCGGTAAATAGTGGGAAAAGAGAATATGAACCGAACAGTTGGATAGTGCCAGTTGCTGACCAATCAGTTTTAATCCACTATTATTCAACGTGCTTTCATCAGCTGTTTCTATAGTCATCCCTGCACTTTGCAGTACGGATGAAAGTTCATTTTGTAAGGGCAATTGTTCAGCACTACAAATTGGAAGAAATACAGTAATGTTTTGGCTATGGCTCATTTTAAAAACAAATCACGTACAGTGTTTATTGGCAACTACAACTTATCCTTGTGGTAATACCTGCATATTGAAAGGAATATTTATAATCTCCTGATAGTTTTCGCCTGATTCCAACATGTCTTCATCATCTTCATCGTAATACCAATTAATGGTAACTTGACCTCCTGCTTTTTTCATGGAAGCCACTGTTTTAAGGATATCCAAAATGCATTTTGACGAGCTGGTATTAAAATATTCCAACTGAAAATTTACAGTTATTGGCGTTGACAAATTCCCCGCATTACTTTTTAACGTGTCAAATAAAGGTTTGTAAAATTCTGTTGAATTTTCAGGAATAGATCTTCCTTTTATTTCGAGTAAACCCATTTGGGAATCAAAAATAATTGTAGGTGTTTTGGCAGTTCCTTCAATTGATAAGTTTTGCATGTTATTTTGATATTTTTATTTTTAATATGAATAATGAATAATTGTCATTGAGTGTTACAAACTCAAAGTTCAGCTTGTTGTCTGTTTTGCGGCATATTTCAATCATACCCAAACCTGCACCATCTTTCAATGATTTTTCACCATTTTTAAGCACTTCCAGATAATATTGTTTTAGCTCATCTTCGCTGAGTTGGTTGATTTTATCAAGCTTATTTTCAAATGCTTTTATTTTATCATTTTTAATATAATTGCCCGTTAGTATTTTGTAGCAATCAGTACAACTGTCAACCAAACAAATGGCATTAGGACTTTGAACATTGTCATTTAAATTAGGATCATCTGCATGATGATACAAGTTTTGAAGCGCCTCAATAAGTATGTTGTATAATTTTCTTTTAATTTTTGTGTGTTCATTCAGCATTTCCAAATTGTCCTCCAAACGCTGCATTATTTCTGTTATGTGGTCGGGAACAATTTCTCCAAGAAACGATACAATCGTTTTTTCATTTTTATTTTGCGTATAAAAGTCAGAAATATCAGATATCATCAGAAAATTTGCTAAGTCGTTTTAACTTATAAACACAACGAAATTATAAAAACAATTTGATTTTTTTAGATGTAATGTTAAAATTGTATTAATTATTTTGCATTTATGTTTATAAACTCATACTTAATCTGTTAATAATAATGAGTTGTAGCGCATGTTTGCGGTTAATTATAGTTATGTCGTTATTTAACTGCTGCGATTATTTAACTGTTTATAACTATTTTTGTTTTTATTTTTTGTCAATTTCCGAAATCAATTTACCTTCGCTGAAGATTAAATTTTAAACTAACTTATTGTTGAAAAAACGACCAACAAAAATAACAAGAACTTACCAAAAATGAACAAAATCCAACAATTTATCGCAGTAATTACTATCAACATTTTGTTGATGACATTAACAGCCCAGGCTCAAAAATCTGATTTACATCTAATTGACTTTTCCGGTGCAAATGGAAGTAATCCTCAAGGTTCTTTAATTTCTGATGGGACATACCTATATGGAATGACTTCTACGGGAGGTGGAAATAGTCATTATGGTACTATATTTAAGGTAAAAACTGATGGAACAAGTTATCAGGATATGCTTGATTTTATAGGTGGTAATGGAAGTACACCCTATGGCTCCTTGTTACCTCTTGGCACATATCTTTACGGAATGACATCAGCAGGGGGAACAAGCGGAAATGGACTGGTTTTTAAAATAACGTTTGCTGGTACAGGGTATGATACTATTATGAACTTTAATGGCACCAATGGAAGCTCGCCTTATGGATCTTTGATTTCTGATGGAACGTATCTATATGGAATGACTAATAGTGGTGGTGTCAATGGTTACGGAACAGTTTTTAAAGTAAAACCTGATAAGACAGGTTACCAGAAACTATTGGATTTTAATAACACAAATGGAAGTTACCCGCAAGGGACTCTTTTTTATGACGGAACATATTTGTACGGAATGACCTCTAGCGGGGGAGTCAATAATTATGGAAATATTTTTAAAATAAAACCTGATGGCACCGGTTACCTTGACCTAATGGATTTTTCAAGTACTACAGGCAATTATCCTTATGGTTCTTTAATTTCTGACGGAACATATTTATATGGAATGACATCATCCGGAGGAAATAGTAATTCCGGTATTATTTTCAAAATAAAACCAGATGGAACAGGATACACTTCCGTATTGGATTTTAATGTTACAAATGGTTCATCTCCTCAAGGTGATCTTATTATTAATAGTGGTGTCCTTTATGGAATGACTAGTGGTGGGGGGATGAATTATTATGGGAATATTTTTAAAATAAATACAGACGGAACAAATTATACTAATTTATATAATTTTGACAATACAAACGGTAGCTATCCAAACGGCGCTTTATATTTCGACGGGACTTTTGTATATGGAACGACTCATAATGGAGGAACAAATGGAGATGGAACTGTGTTCAAATTTAATCCAACTTGTTCTACGATTACTTTAACATCCGCTGTGGCAACGGATGCTCAAACTGTTTGTTATAATTCTCCAATAACAAATATTAAATACCAATGTTCAGGGTCAAGCACCAACGTTACAGGTTTACCGGATGGTGTTACGGGGACTGCTAGTGCCGGCGTATTAACTATTTCCGGAACTCCAACGGTTACAGGTAATTATACTTATACAGTTACTACAAAAGGAGCTTCGGGATGTTCTCCCGATTCCAGCATGGTATCAGGATCCATTTTTATTCAGTCTGCACCAACCGCTAATATAGATGGTGCAACAACAACTATATGCCAGAATAATCAATCACCCGTTATTACTTTTACAGGTTCTACAGGTTCTACAAGTTATACAAATTATACAAAAAATAAAGGTGGTGTAGCTAATTCTAGTGGAGGTATTTATATTTTTACATATAAAATTAATGGGGGTTCTGCTTTACAAATAATTTCAGATAGTACATATGATGGTGAGGGTGGATACAATTACAGTAATAGTGCTTCGTTATCTGCATCTACAAATACCGCAGGAAGTTTTACATATTCCTTAGTGAGCGTGCAACAAGGGGCTTGTTTAATCGCGCAATCGGGTAGTGACACAGTAATAGTAAAGCCCTTACCGATAATGACGAGTGCAAATTCCGCAACCATCTGTACTGGTAGTACTGTAAATATTCCTTTGACTGCTAATGTAGTTTCAACATACACTTGGATAGCATCAGATAATTTAAATACCGCAGGCGAAAGTACAACGATGCAGAGTACAACTACTCTAACAAATACTATCACTAACCCTTCCTCTGTTAGCCAAATCGTAACCTATACCGTAACGCCTTCCAATAGCTGCGGTACAGGATTTCCCCAAGTTGTAAATGTTTCGGTAGACCCTTCTACGATAGCAGGTACAGTGGGTTCAAGTGCAACAATTTGTTCAGGTGATAATAGTGGTATATTGAGTTTAAGCGGACAAACAGGGAATGTTCTTAACTGGCAATATTCTACTAATGGAGGCAGTTCATATACAAATGTTGCAAATACCGCTGCTAGTCAGTCCTATTTAAATCTTGCAGCTACCACTCAATATCGTGCTGTAGTTAAAAGCGGAGTTTGTAATACTTTAAATTCAAGTGCAGTTATTTTAACAGTGAATCCTGTTTCTGTTGGAGGGACTGTAAGTTCAAGTGCAACCGTTTGTTCAGGAACAAATACCGGAACACTTACGTTAAGCGGTCAAACAGGTTCTGTAGTGAAATGGCAAAAATCAATTGATGGCGGAACTACTTATTCCGATATTAGTAATACAACAACTAGTCAAACTTATTCCAACTTAACAGCTACAACGTTATACAGAGCAGTAGTTCAGAGCGGAGTGTGTTCAACAGCAAATTCATCGGCTGCAACAATAACTGTAAATCCTGTTTCAGTAGGTGGTACAATAAGTTCAAGTTCAACAGTATGTTCGGGTAATAATAGTGGTGTGTTGAGTTTGAGTGGTCAAACGGGTAATGTATTAAAATGGCAAAGTTCTGTTAATGGTGGCAGTACTTTTACCGATATAAGTAATACAGCCGTATCTCAATCATTTATCGATATTACAGCAACAACATTATACCGTGCGCTAGTTCAAAGTGGTGTATGTTCTTCAATAAATTCATCAACAGTAACTATAACAGTAAACCCTGTGTCGGTGGGTGGAAATGTAAGTTCAAATACAACAGTTTGTTCGGGAGCAAATACCGGAACATTGACTTTAAGTGGTCAAACAGGCAATATTGTGAAATGGCAAAAATCAATTGATGGCGGAACGACTTATTCCGATATTACTAATACAACAGCTAGTCAAACCTATTCCAACCTAACAGCTACAACGTTATACAGAGCAGTAGTTCAAAACGGAGTGTGTGCAACGGCAAATTCATCAGCTGCAACAATAACTGTGAATCCTATATCAGTGGGTGGTACAATAAGTTCAAGTTCAACGGTGTGTTCGGGTAATAATAGTGGTGTGTTGAGTTTGAGTGGTCAAACGGGTAATGTACTAAAATGGCAAAGTTCTGTTAATGGTGGCAGTACTTTTACCGATATAAGTAATACCGCCACAAGTCAATCTTATTTAAATAATTCGTTAACTACATTGTATCGTGCGGTAGTTCAAAGCGGAGTATGTGCTGCTGCAAATTCTTCGACTGTAACAATAACTGTAAACCCTGCATCTGTAGGTGGAACCCTGGTATCAAGTGCCACTGTTTGTTATGGTGTAAATAGCGGAACATTAACATTAAGTGGACAAACAGGAACTGTTTTAAAATGGCAAAATTCAATTGATGGTGGTGCAACTTATACAGACATCCCCAATACAGGGCTTTCACAATCCTATTCTAACATAACAACTCCTACTTTATACCGAGCTGTAGTAAAGAGCGGTGTGTGTCTTTTATCAGCGAATTCATCCCTTGCCGCAATTAAAATAAACGCACTTCCATTGGTAAAGGCAAGTGCTACAGCTTCTACCATTTGTTTGGGCGCTTCTACTAAAATATCCGGAAGTGGTGCAGTATCTTATAGTTGGTCAGGAGGTATCCAGAATAATACGAGTTTTAATCCTTCTGGTAGCCAAACCTATACTGTTATAGGTACAGATGCTAATGGCTGTTCTAATAAAGCTACTATAAATATTAAAGTAAACTCATTGCCTGTTGTTACGGCAACTGCTACAAAAGATACGGTATGTCAAGGTTCGGCAGTTATATTAAGAGGTGGCGGTGCAACATCGTATACATGGACAGGTGGTGTAACGGATAAAACCAGCTTTACACCTCAGCGTACTAATACATATACAGTAACAGGAAAAGATATAAATAGTTGTTCTAATACTGCTAAGCTAACTATAGTTGTTGATACCTTACCTCAGGTAAGTATTATATCTACTAATGAGTCTGCGGTAAATAGTTGTGATGGTTATTTAGAAGCTGTTGTTGTTGGAAAAGCGAATGCTTCCTATAATTTTGTTTGGAGTGATAGCACTTCTGTTAATTCTAAATATCGATATAAAGTATGTAATGGAACTTATAGTGTTACTGTATCTGATTCTATCGGTTGTACAGTTACCAAAAATGCACACATAGGAAGTAATACAACACCTATAGTAACGACTAATCCGTTAACTATTTCTGTTTCTTCTTCTTCTGTGAGTGCTGATGCAAAATGCGATGGAACGGCTACTATAAGAGTAACGGGCGGACAAGCTCCTTATAAAATAAATTTTGGAGGAACAATTACTAATGGTTCTAGTGTAACCGTTAATAATTTCTGTGCAGGTTTTTATACGGTTAATGTTACTGACGCAAAATCGGATTCTTCTTCATTTACATTTGTTATTGGATCTCCATCAACGGTTTTTACGTCTGTTGATCCCCATTATGCAGATTCAACCATTGTGGGTACAAAGGTAACAAGTGCTATTCCAAACTGTACTATAAGTTATGACAACATTGATTCTATTAAAATAACCGGCTATACTTATATTGGTCATGATAGCATTAATGCTAGTTGGACGATTTATCAAGGCACAGGCAATACTGTTATTAATACCCAATATGCTAAATACGGGAACATACAATCGCCGGGTGTTTATGTTTTAGAACTTGACTTATATTGTACTAACCGCACATCGGGCAGTATTAGAGCTACTGACGATATTTATGTAGATAGCCGTTTGGCTGATGGTATAGCATCTATTGAAACAGATGACAATACGATTGTTTATCCTAATCCATTTAACACTACCATAAACATTGTGGGGGATAAAAATGCAGGAGTGAGAATTACAGATGTAAGCGGAAAAGAGATATACGCTTATACAATTAACAGTTACGGCAAGTTAACAATAGATACTGAAAGTTTGAATTCAGGTATTTATTTCCTTATCATTACAAATAATCAAACCGTTATTACCAAAAAGGTGATTAAAAATTAGAGAGACGGATGAAGATTACCATACAAAAACGGCATCAATCAATGCCGTTTTTGTATGTGCTAATTTAGAATAATAGTTTGGTCAAGAAAAATAGAATAGTTTGTGGGTGTTATACTATCGAAAATCAAAGTATTTTTTAAACACATTAAAACTTATACGCGAAACCCACTCCTAGTATCTGTTTGAACTGTACACGAGGTCCTACAATTGTTCCATCCGTTTGTTTAATCTTTACTGCCGGATCATAAATTAATTGAGTGTTAAAAGTTGCGCTAATGTATTTATTTACCTTCATTACAAAAAATGTTGTCCAATTAACATAAAGCACATCCGGATTATGAACATAATCGCTAAATAATTCCAACGCAGTACCCAGACTAACGTTTTGCATTATATTTCTACGATATTGTATTTTTACATATCCTCCAACTTGACTGCGGATTTTTTTATACGGGGTAATTATGTTGCCATTTGCATCCGTTACTTGTGCTTGTACGCCATACGAACCAATTTTAGCAAGAGAATCATCATCAACAATTGTAATTCTTGAAGTAGCGGGAGAAACAAAAAATGACAAATTGCTATCCACTTCAAAATCCATACCTAATGCTAGAATGGAATATGCAGGTGCCATGAAATTTGATATTCTCACAGATTGGACAGCATTATTGTAACCGGGAGCAAATTGAGTTTTAAAGTCGCCAAGTATTGAATAATAAGCCTTTTCAAATGCCTTTTTTCCAACTTTGCTTGTTAGCTGTATCCTGTCATCTGTTTTTAACCAATACTTACTGGAACCTTGTTTAATAACCCCGTATGCCAAATTAATACTGTTATTCCAAATAATATTATTTTTGTGATAATTAAAAAATGTATTCACCTGCCCGCCAACAGACAAAGCGCCCTGTCCCCCTGCTGCCCAGTTGTTAAGAGATACTTCTTGCCCGTTTAAAGTTACTATTCCTCCTTTTTTCCAATGATGAACAGTTGTATCAATAGCAGTTGTTTTTAAGGTAGAAGTTTCGCTTTGTAAAGTTGCTGCATCTGTTTTTGCATCCTGAGCTATGTTTTTATTGATAAAGAATAAAAAAAACAAAGCAAAGATTATAAGTTTATAGGAAGTGTTTTTCATTGGCTGTATGTTTGAGTTAAATTTTATAGACAAATTTTGTTTCGAAGCGCGAAAATAAACTTTTTTAAAATTACTCTTGAAAAAACACACGAAAAATTAAGTGTTTTTGTTAAATATAAAGTTCAAGTCCAATTATTTTTGAAGAAACAACTAGTAAACGTCGGGAACAAAAAACTCGAAATAAGCAGAAAAATAACAAAACAAAAAAGCGTTGGAAAATTAATTCCAACGCTTTTTATTATTGTTAATCCAACTACTAGTGAAATTGTTCCGCTTCTGTTGAGCCAGCCAAAGCTGTAGTAGATGATAATCCTTGTTGACAAACTTGTTGAACAGCATCAAAGTAACCTGTTCCAACAAACGATTGATGTTTGATAGCCTGAAATCCGGAAGACTCTAAAGCAAATTCTCTTTGTTGTAACTCAGAGTAACCTGCCATTCCTCTTTCCATATATGCTTTACTTAATTCAAACATAACTGTATTGTTAGCATGGAAACCAGCCAATGTAATGAATTGGAATTTATAACCCATTGCAGCTAAATCTTCACGGAAAGTAGTCATTGCTTTAACATCCATGTATTTTGCCCAGTTAAATGATGGAGAACAGTTGTATGCCAACATTTTTCCGGGATATTTAGCATGGATACCTTGTGCAAATTCTTTTGCCATACCTAAATCAGGGTTACCTGTTTCCATCCAAATTAAATCAGCGTATGGTGCATAAGATAAACCTCTGTCTATACCTTGCTCTAAACCATTTTTTACATAGTAGAAACCTTCAGGAGCACGTTTTCCTTCAATGATGAATTTAGAATCACGAGGATCAATATCAGAAGTAATCAAGTTTGCAGCTTCAGCATCTGTACGGGCAATAACCAGTGTAGTTGTACCACAAACGTCAGCAGCTAAACGAGCAGCAGATAACTTATTTACAGCTTCTTGAGTTGGAACCAATACTTTTCCACCTAAGTGACCGCATTTTTTAGCTGAAGCTAATTGATCTTCCCAATGTACACCTGCAGCACCGGCTTCAATCATTTGTTTCATTAATTCAAATGCATTTAAGTTGCCACCGAAACCAGCTTCCGCATCAGCAACGATAGGCACCATCCAATCACGTGTTGGTTCACCTTCCAAGTATTCAATTTGGTCTCTGCGCATCAAAGAGTTGTTGATACGTTTTACAACCATTGGTACTGAGTTAGAAGGATATAAACTTTGATCAGGATACATTTCTGCCGATAAGTTAGCATCAGCAGCAACTTGCCATCCTGAAAGGTAAATAGCTTTCATACCTGCAGTTACTTCTTGAATAGCTTGGTTACCGTTAAAAGCACCTAAACCAGCAACCCAGTCGTCAGTATGTAATTTTTTCCATAATTTTTCAGCACCTTGTTGAGCCAAAGAATACTCAACTTTTACAGAGCCGCTAATGTTGATTACCTCTTCTGCAGTATAATCCCTTTTAACACCTTTCCAACGAGGATTAGTTGCCCAATCTTTTTTTAGAGCTTCTGCTCTTTCTTTTTTTGTTGCCATTTTTTTGATTTTATTTATTGTTTGTGTTATTCGGTTAATTATTAATCTATAAACTGATATGCTGATGTAGTTAAGAATTCTTCAAATGTATCAGCAACCACCAATCGGTTGAACAATGCAATTGCTTGCGGGAATTTACCTGCTACATAACGTTTGTTTCCCACATATTCTTTAATATGTACAATTTCATCATCTCTTAAATCCTGATACAAGATGTGTGTGATTACTCTACCGTCATCTAATTTAGCTCCTGATTTAATCCATTGCCATACTTGTGTTCTGGAAATTTCAGCAGTAGCAGCATCCTCCATTAAATGGTGAATTGCAACAGCTCCATTACCGCTTAACCAACTTTCCAGATAAAGTATTGCCACATTAATATTCATTCTCAATCCGGCTTCTGTTATAGTTCCTTCAGGTACTTTAATCAAATCAGCTGCGGTACATGTAAAGTTTTCTAGTTTTTTAGTTTCAATTTGGTTAGGTGTTTTCATGTGTTGATTGAAAATACCTAATGCTATTTGAACCAATGCAGGATGCGCTACCCAAGTTCCATCATGACCGTCAGTTACTTCTCTTGTTTTATCAACAATTACTTTATCAATAGCTGCCTGATTTCTAACTTCATCATCTTTAATAGGTACTTGCGCTGCCATACCGCCGATTGCATGTGCTTTACGGCGATGACAGGTCTTAATTACCAGCTGTGTATAACTGCGTATGAAAGGAACAGTCATTGTAACCTGACTTCTTTCAGGAAAAATATAACCTTCTAAGTTTCTGAATTTTTTGATGAATGAGAAGATGTAATCCCAACGTCCGCAGTTAAACCCTGCACTATGATGACGAAGTTCATACAATATTTCATTCAGTTGAAAAGAAGCCAAAATAGTTTCGATTAACACAGTAGCTTTAATTGTACCTTGAGGCACTCCGCAATAATCTTGTGTGAAAACGAAGATGTCATTCCACAAACGAGCCTCTAAATAATGCTCTAATTTTGGAAGATAGAAATATGGACCACTTCCGTTTTTTACCAGATACTTTGCGTTGTGAAAAAAGTAAAGTGCGAAATCAACCATGCCTGCACTTACGGGTTCTCCGTTAACAGTAATGTGTTTTTCTACCATGTGCCATCCTCTGGGACGAACCATTAACACTGCTACTTTAGGGTTAAGTTTGTATTCTTTACCTTGTTTGCTGGTAAAAGAAATGGTTCTTTTTATAGCATCTTGCAAATTAATTTGTCCCTGAATATTGTTCGTCCAGCTTGGAGTGTTTGAATCTTCAAAGTCAGCCATAAACACTTTTGCACCCGAGTTAAGTGCATTGATAATCATTTTACGATCAACGGGACCTGTAATTTCAACACGTCTGTCCTGAATATCAGCAGGAATCGGATCTACTGTCCAATCGTCGTTACGGATACTTGCAGTTTCAGGAAAAAAATCAGGTAATTTACCTTTATCAATTTCTTCCTGCACCTTTACTCTGTTCTCCAATAAGGCATGTCTTTTTGCACCAAATTTAACGTGCAATTCTTTTATCAAAGTCAATGCTTCTTTTGTGAGAACTGCGGCATATTCCGGGCTGTAGCTGCCGGAGATAACCATTCCTTCGGGAGTATTGTATTGTAATCCTTCCGATGCTGATGTTGATGTTGTCATGATTTCTTGCGATATAAATTATTTATTAATACAAAATTATAACTTTTTTTTTATTCAGAGAAATTTTCGCTAAAAAATATTTTTTCTTTGTTAATTAAATTTTCACTTTATATTGCTAATTTTGAATTATGATTAGTGATAATAGTGCTGTCCGACTTATTTTCGGGCTAAAGTTAAAAACTCTTCGCCAACAATTGGGGATGAATTATCAACAACTTTCGGAAGCCACCGGAATGGCTGTTTCCTACCTTCATGATATTGAAAACGGGAAAAAATATCCTAAAGCCGATAAAATTATTTTATTGGCAAAAGCCCTGAAAGTAGATTATGACTATTTGGTTTCCCTCACTGCCAAAAAGCGTTTACAGCCTATTATTGATTTTATGAATTCCGATTTTATAGGGATTGTACCTTGGGAACATTTTGGTGTAACACCTTCTTCGTTATTAAATATTTTTGCAAATATGCCGGATAAGATTACGGCATTTATCAGCACAATGCTGAAACGTAGTCAAACCGTACAGTTGAGCAAAGAAAATTTTTATACCGCTGCGCTACGCAGTTATCAGGATTTACATGATAATTATTTTGAAGATTTAGAAAATTCCGTTCTTAAATTCCGCGAAAAATTAAAAATAAAAGAACAATTGCCCGTAAGTGTTGAAACCTTAGAACAATTGCTGTACAAGCTTTACAAAATAAAAGTGGACAGAAAAGGAATGAACAATATCACAGTTTTAAAAAACATACGTTCGTTTTATGCTTCCAATAAAAATGTATTGTACATTAATAAAGGACTAAGTAAAGCTCAGGAAAAGTTTCTGATCGGACGAGAAATTGCTTTCCAGCATCTTAAATTATCACCAAGACCTTACGAAACCATTGTTCAGAGTTTGGCATCGTTTGAAATACTGTTACATAATTTTTACGCATCCTACTTTACCAATGCTTTGTTAATGCCGGAAGACAAGTTTATTGAAGATTTACAACAACTGTTTGCAAAAAACAACTGGCGTTCGGAAGACTGGGAGCGTTTAATAAATAAATATGGTGTAACGGCAGAATCGTTGATGCATCGCTTGACTACTATTATTCCGGGACATTTTGGTATTGACCAAATTTTCTTTTTGAGAATAAAAGGCGATGTAAGCAGTAATCAATATGAATTAACAAAAGAACTCTATCTTTCTCAATTACACAATCCATACATCAATACATCACAGGAACACTATTGCCGGAGATGGATTGCAATAAGTATTATGCAGGAAGTAAAACAAAAAATAGCAGAGAAAAAATTTAACGGAACAATGGTACGTGCGCAGGTTTCTAAATACTGGCAAACACATAACAATTACTTCTGTATTACCTTTGTAAAGGCTCAGGTTAATAATCCCGATAAGATGGAAAGTGTAACACTTGGTTTGTTGATTGATCAAAAATTATTGCAAAAAATTCCTTTTGTCAACAACCCTTCAGTGCCTGTCAGAGATGTTAGTACTACTTGCGAACGCTGTGGTATTTTGAACTGTAAAGAACGTGCTGAAAAACCTACCGTTATTGAATATTTGGATAAAGTAACTATAATCAACGAATCGTTACAAAAGTTAAATTAGCCTGTTGTTATAGTCCAAATTTGTTAAAGTCCTCGGTAGTCAGCTAAAATCCGGTCTTGCTCAAAAAATTTATTTATTAACTTCGCCATTCATTTTTATAACTAATTATTACCCCAATTTTATGACGGAACTACCTAAAACATACGACCCCAAAACTACTGAAGACAAGTGGTACGCATATTGGCTTAAACATAAGTTTTTTAAATCGGAACCATGTGAGTTACCCGAAAATCATCCCGACTACAAAAAGCCTTATACCATTGTTATGCCTCCTCCAAACGTAACCGGCGTGTTACACATGGGTCACATGCTCAATAATACCATACAGGACGTGCTTATCCGTATGAAACGTATGCAAGGGTACAATGCCTGCTGGGTTCCCGGCACCGACCATGCCTCCATTGCCACCGAAGCCAAAGTAGTGGCTTTGTTAAAAGAAAAAGGTATCAACAAAAAGGATTTATCGCGCGAAGAGTTTTTAAAACATGCCTGGGAATGGAAAGAAAAATACGGAGGTATTATTCTTAAACAGCTTGAAAAGCTAGGAGCCTCCTGCGATTGGGACAGAACCCGTTTTACAATGGAAGATGATTTGAGCGAAGCCGTTATTGATGTGTTTATTGATTTATACAACAAAGGACAAATATACAGGGGAGTAAGAATGGTAAACTGGGATCCTCAAGGATTAACAGCCGTTTCAGACGAAGAGGTAATTCATAAAGAAGTTAATTCAAAGTTGTTTTACGTAAAATACAAAATTGAAAGTCCCACCCCTAGCCTCCACAAAGGGGATGGAGATGAATATGTTGTGATTGCCACAACACGTCCTGAAACAATTTTGGGCGATACCGCTGTATGTGTTCATCCTGAAGATGAACGCTATCTGCACTTAAAAGGCAAACGTGTTATTGTCCCAATTGTTAACAGAAGCGTTCCTGTAATTTTTGATGAATATGTAGATAAAGAATTTGGAACAGGAGCTCTAAAAATTACTCCTGCACATGATATCAATGACTATAATTTAGGAGTAAAGCATAATCTGGAAGTGATTGATACCATTGCTGCAAACGGAACAATGAGTGAAGCTGCACAATTTTACATAGGCGAAGACAGATTTACTGTTCGTAAAAAAATAATTAAAGATTTAGAAGAACTGGGGCAGGTTGTAAAAGTTGAAGATATAAAAAATAAGGTGGGATACTCCGAACGCACCAATGCAGTTATAGAGCCCCGTTTATCCATGCAGTGGTTTTTAAAGATGGATAAAATCTCAAAACCTGCTTTGGAAAATGTAGTGAATGGTAACATAAAATTAATTCCTGAAAAATTTGTAAACACCTACAAACATTGGATGGAAAATGTGCACGACTGGTGCATTTCACGCCAGTTGTGGTGGGGACAACAAATCCCTGCATGGTACGATAACAAAGGAAATACGATAGTTTGTAAAACAAAAGAAGAAGCTATAACCAAGTTAAAAGTTTTAAATCCCGAAATTAAAAGTGACGATATAAAACAAGACGAAGATGTATTGGACACCTGGTTCTCCTCATGGTTATGGCCCATCAGCGTGTTTGATGGATTTAAAAATCCCACAGGAAAAAACATCAACTACTATTACCCTACCAATGATTTGGTAACGGCACCTGAAATTTTATTTTTTTGGGTAGCACGCATGATTATTGCCGGTTATGAATACCGTGGCGAAAAACCATTTAACAATGTTTATTTAACAGGTATTGTACGCGATAAACAAGGGCGTAAAATGAGTAAATCATTAGGCAACTCTCCTGATCCTATTGATTTGATTGAGAAATACGGTGCTGATGGTGTGCGTGTTGGTATGCTATTATGCTCACCTGCCGGTAATGATTTGCCTTTTGATGAAAGTCTTTGCGAACAGGGACGTAATTTCTCCAACAAAATTTGGAATGCGTTCAGGTTAATAAACGGATGGATACCTCACCCCCAGCCCCTCTCCGCAGGAGAGGGGAGTGCTTCTGCAAATAAAATTGCAGTAGAATGGTTTGAAGCAAAATTTAATGAGCAATTAAATATCATTAATGACTTGTACGCTAAATACCGCATGAGCGAAGCGTTAATGGTAACCTACAAATTAGTGTGGGACGACTTTTGCGCCTGGTATTTAGAAATGATTAAGCCCGAATTTGTTGACGGTAAATCATTACCTATTGATAAACAAACCTACGATGCTACAATTGTTTTCTTTGAAAAAATATTAAAAGTATTACATCCGTTTATGCCTTTTATTACTGAGGAAATCTGGCATCTGATAAAAGAAAGAAAAGAAAATGATTGTATTATTATTTCTGAGTGGCCAAAAGGAGATTTTATAAATAATAATTTGCTAAATGAATTTGAGATTGCAAAAGAAATAATAACCAATATACGTAATATTAGGGCAAAGGCGAATTCTTCTCCAAAAAAACCGATTATATTATCTACAAACATTAAACAACTAAAAATCTCAATTGAACAAATAGTAGAAAAACTCGCTAACGTATCTTTCGCTACAAAAGAAAACTTAGAATCCTCTACAACAGAAGTTGTGAAAAGTATTGGTTATCCTCAAAAACGATTTATGATAAAAGAAGCTGTCTATACTGTTTTAATGCATGAACCGATACATATTGCTACAGAAAAATTAAAAGAAGAACTTGAATACCATAAAGGTTTTCTTGCATCGGTTGAAAAAAAACTTTCTAACGAAAAATTTGTTGCCAATGCAAAACCTGAACTATTAGAAAACGAAAAGAAAAAACAAGCAGATGCTGAAGCTAAAATAAAAGCCATTGAAGAACAATTGGCAGGATTGAAGTAATTGTAAATAAAGTAGGAAGACAAAAAATTTTTAATACATATGAGCAAAACATATTCATTAATTTTTTGGCTGTTTCTTTTTGTTTTCAATTCATATAGCAAGACGTATTTAACTGATTCTATTGACACAGCAAGCGTTGACATTAAATATAGAACGTTCAAAATGGCACTTGATTATTCAAGTGAAAACACATTTAAGGGACGAAAAAACACAACAAATATCCCTGTATTAGCACCTTACTTTAAATATACTACTAAGCCCGGTTTTTTTGTTAAGGCAAGTATTGTTGATGCTCCTACTCAAAGAAAGCTGACTAAGTTATTTGATGAGTTAGATGCAGGCTTAGGCTGGTTGTTTGATTTTTCAGATGCATGGAATGGTTCTGTTTCGTACACACATTATTTTTATAATGCGAAGGTTACTCGCTTAAAATCATCGGTACAAAGCGACTTTAACCTTTCAACAGGGTATGACTGGGATATAGCATACTCCCAATTGTTATTTGATTACAATCCCGGTAATCCTAAGCTTGTTGTGAATGGAAAAAAAACACCAAAACGCACTCAGGATTATAGCATTACATTAGCCAATTCGCACGATTTCATTTTTATATTTAATAATGAAAGCAAGTTAATTGTATCACCGGAACTTGATGTTATTTGGGAAACACAAAATTTTCTTGCGGCATACAAAGGGAAATTGGATACTGCGCCTAAAAAATACCTGCAACAAGCGTCTGCATTTTCTTTCGCAGCCTATATCTTATACTTGAATGTCACTTATAACTGATGTTACGCAAACTTAACAAATGGTTTTTAGCAAGTATTTAAAAATAATAAATTAGTTCTTTGACAACATACTAGTTTTGCTATATGCAAGAATTATTAGA
>Ga0302194_10000538_pt1 | contig 24060 bp, 14 predicted proteins | sample II_Bog_N1_1_FD_200227 | JGI IMG/M metagenome (GOLD analysis project Ga0302194, IMG submission 200227) | Peat permafrost microbial communities from Stordalen Mire near Abisko, Sweden - II_Bog_N1_1 | ecosystem: Environmental > Terrestrial > Soil > Wetlands > Peat | place: Sweden: Abisko...
TAGTAACCGAACCAGAACCGACGCACCAACCCAAGCCACTAGACACAAATCTCCACCGCTTGAGGATCACCTTCACGTCAGTAATAACTGAAATTTGAAAACCTCGCTTTATTCAGCGTCTCCCTAGCTTGTGTCGTCGCCGCACTCGCGCTTTTTCTTCTCTGGCGGAACCGCGCTGCGTTCGCGGGTTTGCTGAAAGCTTGACGCGTTTTGCAGGAGGCTCCGTGAAATCACCCGTTGATTTTCGAAGCCTCTTTCAACAGTCCGTCCAAATCCAGTGCGCGCGTGAACATCGCGATTTCCCCGCCGGGTGTGCGCGGCCATTTTTCCTTGGGACGATCCCAATATAATTCCACGCCGTTCCCGTCCGGGTCGCGCAAATACAGCGCTTCGCTCACACCGTGATCCGCTGCGCCGTCGAGTTCGACGCCCGCCGTGATCAGACGACGCAATGCATCCGCCAGCAACGCGCGCGTCGGGTAAAGGATTGCGACATGATACAAACCCGTCGTGCCTGGCGGCGGCGGCGAACCTCCCGCGCTTTCCCACGTGTTCAAACCGATGTGATGATGATAACCGCCCGCAGAAATAAACGCCGCCTGTGTGCCAAACTTCTGCTGCAATTCAAAGCCCAGCACGCCGCAGTAAAACTTCAGCGCGCGTTCGAGGTCGTCGACTTTCAAATGGACGTGGCCGATGCGAACGCCGGAATCAATGGGTGCAATCTTTTGCGACATGATTATTTGTTAGCGCTTTTGGTATCATTCCGCCATGCAAAAGTTGCCGCGCACATTTTATGACCGTGACACGATTGTCGTCGCGAGGGAATTGCTTGGGAAATTTCTCGTCCGCAAATCGCGCGGCATCCGGCTCGTCGGGAAAATTGTGGAGACCGAGGCGTATCTCGGCCCGCACGACCTTGCGGCGCATTCGGCGCGCGGATTGACCGAACGCACGAAAATAATGTTCGGGCCGCCGGGTTTTGCCTACGTCTATTTCATTTACGGAATGTATTTCTGCATGAACGTCGTCACGGAGCGCGAAGGCCATGCGTCGGCGGTTTTGCTGCGCGCGATTGAACCGGTGAAAAATATCGAAGGCCGCACTTGCGGGCCGGGTTTGCTTTGCCGTGCGATTGAAATTGACAGGGAACTCAACGGCCACGATTTGTTGAGCGACGATTTTTTCATCACCGAGCCGGATGAAGCGGAATCATTTTCAATCATCAAACGCCCGCGCATCGGAGTGGATTATGCGAAGCATTGGGCGAAGCGGCATCTGCGGTTTTACATCAAGGGCAATCCGTTCGTGTCGCGCCGCTGATTCCGGGCAGAATCTGGGACTACTTTGTCAGGCGCGTCGTGAAGGTTCGCGTATATCCGGTGGCCGGGATGGTGACCGTGTAAAATTTGCCGGAAGGCCAGACTGTGAGCTGGATGTAATTGCCGCTACATTGTTCCGGCACGTTCGCGATCAAATCGTCCGTCGTGTTGTCCTCGATGTCGGCCCGGACGTTCTTGTGCATCTGATACATGGCCTGGATGCCGGGCGACGACTTGAGCGCGTCAATGGTGGACTTGGCCGTGCCTTTGCGCGGGCCGTTGTTCATCACCGATATCGTCGGCTCAAGGCTGTGGACAATCAGCGGATTGTTGCTCAAGTCCAGCCCGTGATGATCCACCTGGTAGACATCCACCTTCCCGACGCGGTTGGTCGGGCAGACCAGTTCGGCCTCCACGTTCCACGTCAGGTCGCCGCCGTCGAAAAATCGGAACGGCCCATAGTCGAGCACCAGTGCGATGCTGTTTTTGTTGTCCGATGTGTCATACGGATGCTGGACGCCCTGGCCGTCCAGCGGATTCTGCCCCGCACCGGGCGGCGGCGCGGCAAATTTCTGTTTCGCCGCCACGCAGCGCAACGTCAGCTTCTGCGCGCCGTCGGTTTGTTTCAGCGGGATGAAATCGCCGGGATGGATGATGCTCCGGGAATCCGCCTTGAAATCGTGATACGGCTTGATGCGCGCCTGCCAGCCCGTGTCGTTGTCACGCGGCGGCTGGTCCGGGTCGGAATCGGGAACGCCGTTGTTGATGACATGGCCGATGGGGATGAGCGCCGCCAGATCCGCCGCGCCGCCGTAATGGTCGCCGTGAAAGTGCGTCGTGACGAGATAATCAATCTTTGTCAGCCCGGCAACCTCCGTCGCCGTCTTGAAAATGCGCCCGGAATCGCGGCTGCCCGGATTGCCCGCGTCAATCAGGATGGATTCGCCCGCAGGCGTCACGATCAGCGTTGCACCGCCGCCTTCCACGTCGTTCCAGTAAATATCGAGCGCGTGGTTGGCGAGCCCGGCGCCAGCGCGCGGCAGAATCATCCAGCACGCCAGCAACAAAACAAGACAGCGCAGAAATTTTTTCATTATTCAAAAATTGGGTTATGCGAGGAATGATAATGAACCGTGCCTCCACCACAATTTAAAATCTGCGCCATCCCTGCCATCTGAAAAGTTTGATTTGAAAAACAAAAAAGCGGGGCCTGGATTTCTCCAGGCCCCGCTGCGAAAACTTACTGGCGCTCAATAACGGCGACCGCCGCCGCTGCCGCCGTATTCACGACGACCACCGCCGCCACCGCCGGGTGCGCGTTCTTCACGCGGCTTGGCGACATTGACCGTGAGGGCGCGTCCGTCCATTTCCTTGCCGTTCATTCCGGCGATGGCCTTCTGGGCCTCGTCGGCGGAGCTCATGGTGATGAAGCCAAACCCGCGGGGACGGCCGGTTTCGCGGTCCATCATCAGGTTGGTTTCGGTGACCGTGCCGAACGCGGCGAACGCGTCGTTCAGGGTGTTTTCGGTGGCGTTGAAGGAAAGATTTCCTACAAATAATTTATTGCTCATGTGATAATTAACTGTCCGACAAACCGGCGCTTTCCACAGACTGTTCCCGAAAACCGGGTCTAAAATCATCACTGAAACAAGTTCACTTGAGGATTACCATGCCTTGAAAGAAACAAGCTATCTAACAGACACCGCCAGTATCGCCCCTTTCGCCGGAATAGCCACAACAATCGGCAACTATCTTTTTGCAGTCAATTCCGTGGTTTTTCAAGGTAGGGTCGGCGCGCTGCGCCGACTGATGGTGGCCGTCCGTAAGGATCCATCGCCAGGCGCAGCGTCAGGCGACGGCAAAACGGAGATTTTATAGCATGTCTGAAAAATCAGAATCTGACTTTTCTTTCTCATCCTCAGTTTTGGCAGATTTTTTGAGAATTAGGATGAGGATGACGACGAGGATGATTCGATCCAAATGAATTCTCAGATAGGCTGTTACAACGTTCGTTCCGTCCTTCGCCCATAAGCCGCTTCGTCGCGCGAAACCTTTATTGCGAGTCCGGCACGGCGACGACGCCCCAGGGGCTGCCGGGGGATTTGACGCGGGCAACCTCCTTTTCCGTTGCGAGGTCAACGACGGAAACGTCGTCCGACGGGCCGTTGGCGGCGAACAGGTATTTTCCATCCGGCGAAAACGTGATGCCCCACGGGCGCTTGCCGACGGGGATCGTGTTGAGCACCTCGTAAGTGTTCGCATCCACGACGACCACCTTGCCGCCGCGACCAGTGCTGGCATAAACTTTTTTGCCGTCCGGCGAAACCAGAACGCACTGCGGTCGCGAGCCTTTGGGCAGAGTGATGACCTTGAGCAATGTTTGGTTCACCGTATCAATCACATTCAATTCGCCGACGGATTCAGAGGGGACGAACGCGCGTGAACCATCCGGCAGAAACGCGATGCTGCGCGGACGCGGATGAACCACGATATGCCCGATGATCTTGAAAGTTTCCGCGTCAATGGCGAAGACGTCGCCGCCGGTTTCGCAGGTGATGTAGAAAACTTTTCCATCGGGCCGGACGCCCGCGCCTTCGGGTTCGCGCGTGACGGGGATGAAGGTCAAATTTTTGCCCGTGTCCGTCTCAAGAACGGTCGCGGCTCCAACGTCCTCATTGGAGATATAAATGCGTTTGCCGTCCTTGCTGAGGGCAAATTGTTCAGGGTCGGAGCCGACGGGGATTTTGCGCAGGAATTTATCTTGCACGGGGTCAATGATGCCCATTCCGTCGGCGGCCTTGTCGGATTTGGCGTTGTCATCGTCGTCATCGTCGTGGCCTTTCACAAAAATAGGGTTGCCATTGGTGTCGAGAGTGGGCGGCGCTTCAATCGGCGTGCCGCTCAACGCGACATAGACGATTTTTCCGTCCGGGCTGGCGTGGATGCCGCGCGGACGTTTGCCGACGGGAATGGTGGTGGTGACGGTGAAGTCCGCGCCGTTGATGACGGTGACGGTGCCGGAGTGTTCGTTGGAGACAAAGATGTGGTAGCCGTTCGACTGGCTGCTGGCAGGGGCAACCCACAAAAGAAGGACGCTCAAACAAACCGTGGCTGCAAGCATCTGACGAAAATGTGTTTTCATGGGGACAATTATCCACGACATTATTGAAATTGCCAGCGGGACTTTCCCTGTTTTGACGCAAAACGACCTTGAAAAGTATCAGTCCAGAGGTATTATGTTTGCTGACAATCCGAATTAGTGAAAATGAATGCCGTATAGTCATCCAACCTGCCAATGACTGCAATCCTCGAAGCGCGCCTTGTCCATTGCCATTCCCTCAATCATCGCAGGCATGGGTTTAACCCGGTTTTGAAGGCTCAAACCTTGAAAGGAATTATCCTGGCTGGTTTTATCCTGTTCGTTGGTGCGGGACTTACGCGCGGTGCAACCATCGTGATGGACGCCTCCGACGCCATCAATACGTCAAGCTTCAATTCTGGGCTGAACTGGACGGGCGGTGCCGCGCCGGCGGCGGGCAATGCATATCAGACCAGCACAAATTTGCTGCGCACGCCACTGAACGCCACGGCGGCCACGTTTGCAGGCACTTCGCTGGAGGTTCAAACTGGCGGCTCCCTGCGCGACAAGACGGCGGCCACCATCACGATTGCAAGCCTGATCTTGGACAACGGTTCCACCAATGAGTTGACGGAGCCGAACGGTATCAACACAGCGGCAGCGGCGGGAACCCTGGCGGGCGGCATCACATTGAACGGGATTAGCACCATGCACGCGGGACTCAGCACGGATGTGGCGGGCGAGACATTCACCATTACCTCGACCATCGGCGGCACGGGTGGATTCACGACTGCGGGCTCGACCGGGACAATCATACTAACGGGCAACAATAATTACACCGGTGCAACGACGGTCAGCACCGGCTCGCTCATTCTCTCCGGCAACAATTCCGCAGTCACGGGACCTGTGACCAACAATGCCATCCTGCAACTGGCCAACATCAACGCGGTGAAGGGGAGCGCACTGACGTTGAACAGCGGTTCAACGCTGCAACTGCGGGCCGATGCTAGCAGCCTATTCACACCGACCAGCCTGACACTGGCGAATACGGGGGACACGTTGAATTTTGATGTCAGCAATGCAACCGCCGGTGTCACCGGCCAGACATTGTCGCTGACCAACACACTGACATTTCCCGCCAGCGCCAACAGCATCGTCAATGTGACAGGCAGCGGCACCTACACGCTGGCATTGGGAAACATTATCGGGACGACGACGGGGCACAATCCGTATGTGGAACTCGCCATCAACGCCCCGGCCGGCGGCCCGGCGGTGACCATGGGCAATTTCCAGTCGGGCAACTGGAGCGAGTGGCTGAACCTGCAGGGCGGAGGCAACATCACCGTTACTGGAAATTTGACCAACGTCTCCAATGGCAGCAGCGTTTTATATGTCACAGGTGGCACGACGGCGACGTTGCAAGGACATTCTGTGCTCTGGTCAAGTGCCAATGCCACGGCTGATGCCTACAAGTATTGTGTGGCCAATGGAACCATGGTTCTGGACAACAACGGTGCGCTGACCAACAACACAACCGGGACCGGCCTGACCCAAAGCTGGTTTATTCTGGGCGCGGCGACCAGTCCATTTTCTGGTAGTGGTTACAGCGCGCCCGCCGGAGTGATGGTGACAGCCAATAATAATTTTAACGCGGCGGTGTATCTGGGCGACGCCAGTTTTTCGACCGGCGGATTGACGGTCAACGCGAAGATGACCAACTATGTTTCGGACGGCGACGTTGGATTTATGAACGGCGGGGTGTTCACGATTGGCGGACAGAACACGAGCGGGACGAACACCTACGCCAACCCAATCATCCTGGGTTTGACGTCCAACAAGGGCAAGAGCGTGAAATTGGTGGCGGCGACGGGCGGCGAGGTGGATTTCAAGGGCAACATTCTTGCCAACGGCTCGGACGCGACGGCGGGCGTGACGGTCGGGGACGCGGCGCATGGCGGCATCGTGAAGTTGACCGGCGCGAACACTTATGGCGGCGGGACAACGGTAAGCAACGGAACGCTGCTGGTCAACAACACCAGTGGCAGCGGCACGGGGACGAATACGGTGACGGTCGGCAGCGGCGCGGTGTTGGGCGGCACTGGCTCCATCGCGGGCAGCGTGTTGGTGGGCGGCAAAACGCTGCCCGGCATCAATGGCGCGACCAACACCATCGGCGGCAACCTTACTTACAATCCGGGCGGAGCGGCGGATTTTTACTTGGGCGGCAGCGCGACGGGCGGCGGCAACGACCAGATAATTTTGAACGGCGCAAGCAGTGTCTTGAATTGCGGCGGCGTCAATGTCGGTATCAACTGCGGCGCAACGTTGGATGCAAATACGGATTACACGCTGTTCAAGCTGACCGGCGGTTCGGCGAGCACATCGGGCAGTTTCAACCCGGCGCCACTCTGGCTGGCGCCGCCGCCGGCCAATTCCAGTTCGTATGTGGTCGTCACCTTGGGCAACATGGTTGTGCTGCACTACAACGCCAGCGGCGCGACCAACCTCGCGGTGGTGACGAACCTGCCAGCATCGAACATCACGGGAACTTCCGCGACCTTGAACGGCCAGCTGCTTTCCACGGGCGGCGAATATCCGACGGTAAGAATTTATTACGGCACTACGGACGGCGGGACAAACCCGGCGGCGTGGACATCCGGCCGCTCGCTCGGTTTGCAAACCGGAACGTTCGCCGCCGCGATTTCCAATCTGACGGGAAACACGACTTGTTATTTTGCCGCGTCGGCCTCGAACTCGGCGGGCGTCGCGTGGGATGTGGCTTCAAAAAATTTCACGACGCAGATGGTGATGCCGCCGACGGTGACGAATCTGCCCGCTACTTCAATTTACTCCGCGTTTGCAACGCTCAACGGCCAGGTGCTCTCGACGGGTAATGACGCACCGACCGTCCGGCTATATTACGGCACCAACGACGGCGGGATGAATCCGGCGGCGTGGACGAACATGGTTTCCCTGGGTGTGCAAAACGGAGCATTCTCTCCACAACTGGCCGGACTCGCGGGCAACACCACTTATTATTTCAGCGCGTCGGCCTCCAATTCGGCGGGCGTCACATGGGGATCGCCGTCAAAATCATTTGTCACGCTGGCGCTGACACGTGTGCCGGTTACCACGTTCCATTACGACAACACGCGCCAAGGCCAGAACACGAACGAAACGCTGCTGACGCTGGCGAACGTGAACGTCACCAACTTCGGAAAATTATTCACCTACGCGGTGGACGGCTATGTTTATGCCCAGCCGTTGATCATGACCAATCTGACCGTTCCAGGACAAGGCGTGCATAATGTCGTCTTCGTCGCCACCGAAAACAATACGGTCTATGCCTTCGATGCCGACAGCAACTCCGGGGCAAACGGCGGGTTGCTGTGGGAAACCAACCTGGGCACGCCCGTTTCCTACACCGCAGTCGGCTACAAACCGGATGGCGACATGAACCCGTCGAACATTGGCATCACGGGAACGCCGGTCATTGATCCGGTGACCGGCACGATTTATCTGGACACCGGCATCGTGACGAACGGTGTTTATAAACACCTGATTCATGCGTTGAACATCACGAACGGAAACGAGCGCTCTTACAGTCCGGTCTTGGTGGCGGCCTCCATTGCGGGAACAGCTTCGGACGGCAACGGCAGCGTCGTGTCATTTATCGCACAGGATCATGCAGCGCGGCCCGCGCTGACGCTGGCCGGCGGCATGTTGTATGCGTGTTACGGCAGCTATCAGGACATTACGCCCTATCACGGCTGGCTCATTGGTTTTAACGCGACCAATCTGACGCAACTGGCCAACTACACCTACAACACCAACCCCAACAACACACAGGGCGCACTGTGGATGGGCGGCGGCGGACTGGTCGTTGACAGCAACACCAACCTGTATTTTGAAACCGCCAACGGGACGTTCGATGTAAATTCCGGAGGTCGTGATTACGCCGACAGTTTTGTGAAGCTGGCAACGACGAACGGGCTGGCGGTGTCGGACTATTTTACTCCCTACAACCAGCTCACCCTCGCAAATGGCGACACCGATCTCGGATCGGGCGCGCCGATGCTGCTGCCGGATTCGGCGGGGAGCGCGACGTATCCGCATCTGCTGGTGGGCGCGGGCAAGCAGGGGACAATTTATCTGCTGAATCGTGACACCATGGGACATTACAACGGCACCGATGGAATTAATGGAAATGACAGCCAGATCGTCCAGCCCGTCATCGGCGCAATTAGCGGCGGCGGCAGTTACGCGACACCAGCCTATTTCAACAACCGGATTTTTTACACGGGCAAGACGGACAAGGTGCGCGCGTTCATCATCACCAATGGCGTGATCGTATCCACGCCGCAATCCACCTCATCCACTACCCTCGGCGCATTCACCGGTTCGCCGGTGGTTTCGGCCAACGGCACTAATAACGCCATTGTCTGGGCGACCGATCCAGGAGCCTACGCCAGCAGCGGCCCAGCGGTGTTGCACGCCTACAACGCGACGAACCTCGCGTTGGAATTGTATAACTCCAGCCAAAACTCGACGCGCGACCACCCCGGTGGCGCGGTGAAGATGACCGCGCCGGTCGTCACCAGCGGCAAAGTTTATGTCGGCGCGGAATTCGCGCTTTCGGTTTATGGCCCGTCGATTTTCCTGAATGCGCCGACCATTTCGCCAGCGGGCGGCGCATTCACCAATTCTGTAACCGTGACTCTGTCCGACTCGACGGCGGGCGTTTCGATTTATTATACGCTGGATGGTACATCACCGACCACCAGTTCAACGCTCTATACCGGCGCGTTCAATCTGACAAGCAACGCGCTGGTCCAGGCCATCGTCATTTCGCCCGGTGCTGTCAACAGCGGTGTTGCCTCTGCCTCCTTCGTCAACACCGCTCAAGCTGGGAACGGCGTTGGGTTGCTGGGCCAATACTGGACGAACACGACGGCATTGGCGTTTACGAACGTGGCTTTCAACACCCCGGCGACGCTGGTGCGGACGGATGCTGTGGTCAACTTCAACTGGAGCACGAACGGGCCTGATCCCAGCATCGGGCAGACGAATTTCACCGCCAGTTGGACGGGTTCGGTGCAGGCGCAATACAACGAGACGTACACCTTCACGACCATTGCCGACGACGGGGTGAGGCTATGGGTCAACGGGCAGTTGCTGGTGGACGACTGGAACACGCATTCAACCCTGACGACCAACAGCGGGAGCATCACGCTCAATGCGCAGCAGCTTTACAACATCCAGTTGGATTACTTCCAGAACACCGGCAACGCCGTGGCACAGTTGCTCTGGAGCAGTCCCTCGACTGCACTGGCCATCATCCCGCAGACACAACTCTATCCATATACCAACCCGCCGCCCACCGTTGTCATGGCCAGCCCCGCCGACGGCTCGACATACACCGCCCCTGCGAGTGTGACCGTCGGTGCGAATGCGGATGCTCCCTACAACCCGGTTGGCACGGTGAGCTTCTACGCCAACGGCAGCCTGCTGGGAACGTTGAGCAACAGCGTTGACGCGCCGCTTTATGAGATGACGGTTTCAGGTCTTGCCGCGGGCAGCTACGTATTGACTGCCGTGGCCACGGATGGCAGCGGCTTGAGCAGCACGTCGGCACCGGTGAACATCACCGTCAATACAGGGAGCGGACTGCCCTACGGGTTGACGAGCAACGCGCCGGTCACGGCGTTCCTGAACATGCCGACCACGTTCAACGGCACGCTCCCGGCGCTGCTCTCACAAACCGGCGCGTTCAGCGACACCACCAACCGCATACCAGCCGGCGGATTGATTCCCTACCAGCCCAACACGCCGCTGTGGTCGGATGGCGCGGTCAAGAGCCGGTTTATGGCGCTGCCCAACAACGGGGGGACGCTCACGCCCGACCAGCAGATCAGCTTCCTGCCGACGAACTCTTGGACGTTCCCGGCGGGGACTGTGTTTGTGAAGAACTTCGACCTCGTCGTGGATCAAACCAACACCAACACACCCTTGCGGCGGCTGGAGACGCGGCTGCTGGTGCGGGACATCAACGGCGCGGTGTATGGGGTGACCTACAAATGGCGTCCTGACAACAGCGATGCCGAGCTGCTCTCAAGCAGCCTGACGGAGAACATATTGATCACCAACGCCACGGGTGTGAGCACGCAGGCGTGGTATTATCCAAGCCCTGCGGACTGCCTGACCTGCCACACGCCGGCGGCCAATTATGTGCTGGGCGTCAACACGCGCCAGTTGAACGGCAATCTGACGTATCCGGCCACCGGGAACACGGACAACCAGTTGAGGACATTGAACCGTCTGGGCCTGTTCAACCCGGCGTTTGACGAGTCGGCCATCACGAACTTTGAAAGCCTCTCGGCGCTGACCAACCTGACCGCGTCACTGGAACAGCGGGCGCGTTCCTATCTGGATGCCAACTGCGCGCAGTGCCACCGGCCCGGGGGGGCGGGCATCACGTTTGACGCGCGCTACGACACGCCGCTTTCCCAGCAGAACATCACAAACTATCCGGCGGCGTTCTCGCTGGGGGTGGACAACGCGTGCATTGTGAAGGCGGACGATGTCTGGCGTTCGGTGCTGCTCTCGCGGATCAACACCAATGCAGCGTCCATCAAGATGCCGCCATTGGCGCGCAGCATCATTGACACCAATGCCGTGCAGGTGATCGCCGGCTGGATCAACAGCCTGCCGGGCGTGCCTGCGCTGGCGCCGCCAACCATCACGCCAAACGGCGGGAGTTACTTCGCCTCGGTGAATGTGTCATTGCAGGCGCCTGACACCAACGCGACGATCTACTACACGCTGGACGGCACGCTGCCCACGACCAATTCAATCCTGTATTCGGGCGCGTTGAACCTGACAGGCAATGTGACGGTCACGGCCAATGCGTTTGAGACGAACTTTTACAACAGCATCGGGGCCAGCGCGCAGTTCCTGGTGCAGCCGCTGAACTTCACGTCGGAAGGTTTCGACACCAACAACTTGTTTGAACTGGGCTTTGCGGGCGTGACGGGCAGCAACTATGTGCTGGAGGCCAGCACCAACCTCATCAACTGGACGCCCATCAGCACCAACAACGCCACCACCAATTTCTTCAATCTCCTCGACCCGGACGCCACCAACTTCCAGGAAAGATTCTATCGCGTATTGCAGCAGTGAGGTGACATGCAAGTAGCCCACGCGCTCGACATTAGCGTGGAGGCAGCGTAATTTGCCTTCATGCGCGAACAATCTCTTGAATTTCTCCGAATTCTGGTCAATACGCCGAGTCCCACCGGCCACGAAGTGCGCGGCCAGCGCGTCTGGCTTGATTACGTCAAACAATTTGCCGAAGAAACTTTTTCCGACGCCTACGGCAACTGCGTCGCCGTGCTGAACAAGGGCGGTTCACCACGATTGATGCTCGCCGCGCACGCCGATGAAATTGCCATGTCGGTGAATTTCATTTCCGAAGACGGCTTTATATATGTCCGCAAAATGGGCGGGGTGGACGCGGCCATCACCAAGGCGCAGCGCGTCGTCATCCATTCAAGCAAGGGTGCCGTCAAGGGCGTCGTCGGCAACGTCGCGCCGCATTTGATGCACGGGGAAAAAGACCCGAAGCCGCCGAAAATTCACGATCTGTTCATAGACATCGGTGTAGGCAGCCGCAAGGAGGCGGAAAAACTCATTCAGATCGGCGACCCGATTACGCTGGCGGATGAATTTGATCTGCTCCGAAATGATTTGGCCGTCGCGCGCGCGTTCGACAATCGCATCGGCACTTTTGCCGTGGCGGAAGCGCTCCGGCTGCTGAAGGAATCGAAAGTAAAATTGCACGCGGAAATTTGCGCCGTTTCAAACGTGCAGGAGGAAGTCGGCCTGCTCGGGGCGCGGCAAATCGCCTATTCACTGAAACCCGATGTTGCACTTGTGGTGGATGTGACGCACGCGACGGATTATCCGACCGTGAGCAAGACGCAGCACGGCGATGTGAAAATCGGCCGCGGCCCTGTATTGACGCACGGCGGCCCCAATCATCCTGAAGTCGTCAAGCGGATCGAAGCCATGGCGAAGTCGAAGAAAATTCCACTTCAGCATCACGCGATGTCATCCAACAGCGGCACGGACACCGACGTTATTTTCTGGACACGTGGCGGCATCGCCAGCGCACTGGTCAGCCTGCCAAACCGTTATATGCATTCTCCGGTGGAAGTTGTGAGCTTGAAAGATTTGGAACAAATCCCCGAACTGCTCGCAGCTTTCGCAAAATCACTCAAGTCTGGCGAACAATTCAAGGTGAAAATCTAACCGTTCCCACAACTTCGCGAGGCAAACATTTCTGGTAGGGGGCAACGATTCATGCGATGATAGGATTATTGCAGGTAGTTGACGCCGCCGCATTTTTATTTCCAAACCGGCATCAGGTGCCGGTTTGGTTCCCCGGCGGCTTAATTGGCTTCAGGTTGCCCGTCTGGGTGAACCGGGAAACATCACCGGATCAAAGAGATGCCAGATGTCGTCAAATAGGCGAACCTATTTTTGGCCTGCGCTTCTTACGAACACTAGCGGAAACGACTGGCCGCCTTCTGAAAACGAAAAATCAATCGTTGAATGAAAATTATCCCGCCAATGCTTCGTGTTCCAAAATTGCCGGTTCAAAATTCAACTTGGTGGCTTCTTGCTGCTTGTAGCCCTTTGCCAAGTGGCCATAGACCTTGCCAATGAGAACCCCGCCGTCTTTGTGTGAAACCCATTCGGCGATTGTGGTGTTCTGAATCCCCGACATGACGCAATAGCTGATAAAAAAATGACGGCAATCGTGAAAAGTAAATTCAGAAACCTTGTTTTCCTTTTCCAACAAATGTTTCCTCGCCAGTTCCAATGATTGCTTGAAGGTCTTTGTGGGAACGTCTTTTGTGCCACGTTGCGGAGACGGAAATATCCACTGCGAATCAGGAGCGCGACGTTTGAACATATCTTTCAAATGAGTTTTGAGTTTGCCATTGAATTCCACTTCGCGGTTTTTTCCATTTTTGCTCAATCCATCCGCGCCAACGGTTATTTGTTTTGTATGCCAATGAACGGCAGACCATTTCAGCCGGAGCGTTTCAGAACGCCGCGAGCCACAAAAAGCCATGAGCTTGATGTAATCAGAAAACTGCTGACCGTTTTTGGAGCATTGTAGAGCGGCGTTGCAAATCGCTTCAATCTCGGTCAAATACGCCAACGCTTTTTTGACCTTGATATACTTCACTGGCTTCATTCCCTGCATCGGCAAAGATTTAAGCAAATTATTTTCCATCGCTTTTTTCAAAACATTGCGGAGAGCGATAATGTCCAAGTTCACCGTCCTGCCAGAAATTCCCGCGCCCTGACGCTTGGCGATGAAATCATTCAGTTGTGCGCGACTGATTTTATTCAGGCGCGTCTCGCCAATATGTTCAACCCAAAGTTTCATTGTGCCCTTTTCTTTCTGAATTGTAGCTGGCCGCTTGGCGTCCTTGACCGTCTCGAAATAGTTGAAATATGTTGTCTTATAATCTTTTAGTTTTGGGGTCTGCTTCAAGCCGGGCAACTCGTTTTCTTCCCGTTGAGTTTGGAGTTTGCGCAACGCCGCCACTGCTTCCGCCATAGTCTTTTTCCCTTCCAATGGAATCCAACGGACTTTTTTTATCCCTGCCGCGTCCTCGACAGTCAACCGAGCATAAAACCGTCCGTTTCGCACCCAAAGGCCGCGAATTGGTTGCTTGCGCCCGTCCCTAACCTTCTGATAGCGTTGTTTGGTGAGTTGCAGTGATTTTGACGCCTTTTGTGTGACGCTTTCGAGAACTGCATTGCTTGCAGTTTCAGTAGGTTTCATACCCCAACAGTGTCACAAAAAGTGTCACAATGTCAAATCAAAACTAATAAATAGTCATAAGTTGTTTATTTTAAACTATGCCGGTGTGGCGAAATGGCAGACGCACAGGACTTAAAATCCTGGGACTGTAAAAAGTCGTGCGGGTTCGAGTCCCGCCACCGGCACCACTCCACCAGAAAGACTCGTTTCGACGAGTAGTGACCACGGTTTAACGCAAGAACCACGGGCTTTTTTGCAGTCGAGGACAAGGTTCGAGCCGAACACTTCGAGAGCGAGAACCCTCTTTTGTAAAAAAGAATCAGCAATGTCGCTTTCACCCGCGTTTCTAGCGGTTTTTATCCAATTTTGGAACGGTTCGAGCCAATCGGCTCGGCCTTTCAAAAGCGCTGCGCTTTCCTCCTCCAAAGATTTCTTCCGGCTCATTTCTTTGGACTTCTCCGCGACGTAAGTTTCGCGGTCAATCAATTCGTCCAAAAATGAGTCCAGAAGTTTTTGGAGGCGTAGATTGATTTTTTCAATCTCCGCGCGCTTTTGCTCGGCCATGAACTTGCTGGATTGGGCGGCCTGTTTCTTTTCCTCCTTAAAGCCCCTCAATCCAGTAATACACACGACCGTAATATGCGGCGTGAATCCATTTTTCCCACAATTTTGGAGAATATCGCTGTGCGTTTAATTTTGGTGTCCAAAGAAGCAACCACAAAACGTAAATTCCTTTTTGCGCGTATTGAATCGTCCGTTCCATAATTGTCTCAATCGAGAGGAAACTGATTTGAATTTCAATGGCGACGGGGACGCCATTGATGATGGCGCTCGCCGCTCGGATGATTGTGCACCAGAACGATTGCGGCGGCGCGTGCTGCAATGGCCGAATTGAACACCTCGCGTGGATGCACCAGAATTGTATCGAGCAATCCTTGCGACACTTGCTCGACGCGTATCAATCGCCGTCTCGTGTTCACCATCAATATCTGGAACGTCTCGACGTTCTTCGTGCGGTTCTGCTCTCGCAAGAGGTCAGCGATGGCCTGCGGATTATCCAAAACGGGCGACTCGCGCTGCAACTCTTCGGCGATCTTGCTCGCCAGCGTGAACGCTGCAACAAGTGTCACCGCCTTGTCCCGTCCAATGCCACGGATGCACTGCAATTCGTCCACTGATGCCCGTGCCATTGCTCCGAGCGAACCGAATCGTTGAATCAGTTGTTTTCCGATGTCGAGGGCGTTGACGCCCCGCAATCCGGTTCTCACCAGAATGGCGACGAGTTCGGCTGCACTCAATGCCGATGCTCCGTGCTGAACCAACCGTTCGCGCGGTCGTTCTCCTGCGGGCTGGTCTTTGAGCCTGCTGCTTCCAACGGAGATGTTCGATGAATCTCCATAATTCACATTCATATTTTCCTTTTTTAATTGGTTGATGTTTATTTTTTGTGGGGAACTCACTTCTGGTTGGATATTTTACCACGAAGTGAGAATGGGTTTGCCTTTCTGAACGTCTTTCTCGGTTTGTTTTTCCGACGAATGCCGCGCCAGCGGCAGCGGGAAACCCGTCACGGCTGAAAGCCGAAATTCGTCGCTTGAATCCGACAGGGCGGATTTTGCGAGTGCTGGCGGGTTTCTGAAAACTTGGAAGAAAACCCGCCTTTGCTCGCCCGCCCTTCCAGCCAAAGTCTTGGGACGTTTCGAGCACGGCAGGGGTGTCCGCCGTAGGGGGATTAAGGGGGCGCAGGCGGACATTCCCCGGACGGCGCAGACAACTCTCATGTCTTTGGCGCTCCCGCGTCAGCGGATTTTAACCCGTTTTGCACCCGTCAAAACCCGTCACCCGTTTCCGGGCAAGGGAGCTTTTTTCGCTCCCGCAGTCCAAGTTGTTGCACCCGTCTAAAGGACATTTTGTCCTTAAAAAACCCGTCCGTGGGTGAACCCGTTGTTGTCGCGTGAGCGACGAGGGAGGTTTTTGGCGAGCGCGGTGTCCGTTAAAATTTAACTGACCGCGCGAGCCATAAAACCGACCGAAGTCGGGGATGCTGCACAGCAGTCAAATCACGACAAAACGTAGGTGAACAAAGGACGTTTTGACATCAGGGGGTGTCCCCGCCGTGGGGACAGGGGTGGGGACAGGGTAAAATATGCTCTCACAACGAGCTTTGTCCTTGAAAAAAGGTTCGAGCGGAAGTGTAAAGAGACACCATTTCTTATGATGGGAGTGTCATTATTTCGGCAAATCACGCCATTGCCGTCGCGCCAGATAGGGGTCAAGGTGGTTCAACAGAAAATAGGCCCATCGCTGTTTCAATTTGCGCCAGAATGATCGTGACTTGCGCCATTCCTCCGCCGTCACGCGATGGCAATGCTTGAGATCTTTCGAAAAGATTGCGCGCGCCTCATTCGCAATGGTTTTATTTTCAAAACGGATCATCAGCTCGTAATTGATGCGCAGGCTGCGCGTGTCGAGATTGGCGGAGCCGAGATACACGATATCGTCCACGACAATCAGCTTTGCGTGCAGAATCTGCGGCTGATACTCGTAAATTTCGATATTCCCCTTTAAAAAACGGCGATATAAGCCTTGCGCGGCCAGCATGGAAAGTAAAACGTCCGATTTGCCGGCCAGGATCAACTGCACCTTTCCACCCCGCCGCGCCACGCTCATCAAATCGCGCCGCAGTCGCCAGGTCGGCAGAAAATAGGCGATGATCATCTGGACATTTTGTGCGCGCTTCAAATCTCCGTGCAACGCACGCTTGAATGGATTGCGCCCGCGTCCCGGTCCACTGAACAAAAGTTGTTCCTTCGGCTGCGCCACGATTTTTTTTGCATTCGATTTGCGCAGGGGCATGAAATGTTTGTGTCGGAAGTCGGCGCGCCCGAACATTTCATCGAATGACGCCGCCAGTTGCGCCACCAGCGCGCCTTCGATTTTTAAGCCCACGTCGCACCAGCCGCATTTTACGCCGTCGCCTTCGTATTCCGACGCGATGTTGAAGCCGCCGACGAATGCCACGCGCTCGTCACAAACGAGAAGCTTGCGATGGTTGCGGATAATCAGGCGTTTCAATGTCACCGGATTAAATTGACGGACTTCGCCACCCGCGCTCCGCAGCGAACCCCAAAAATGGGAAGGCAAAAAATACGAGCCGACTGCATCCATGAGCACGCGAACTTTCGCGCCGCGCTTGCACGCGAGAATCAGCGCCTCTCGAAATCGAATTCCCAGCGGACTGTCTTGAAAAACATAAATCTCCAGACAGACCGATTTTTTAGCAGCGTCAATTTCCGCGAGCATTTCGGGAAAAACTTCGTCTCCCGTGCAAAGCCAGTTACATGTGGAATTGGATTCGTCCATGATTTTTTCAGACCGCTCCATTATGCCATAATTTCAATCGGAGAACCAGCCTGCCGAAAAAAGTTCCAACACATTGGGTTTTCAGGCATCTAATAGGTGTGCGAAGTATTGGAATCATTTTTGCCGCCTGCTTTTTGTCGTTGAATTCGTTCAATGTGCAGGCGCAGACGGCGTTGTCATCGTTTGACGTTCCGGCCGCCGCGCACCACACGCAGGTGAAATTGTTTTTATCCGCTGACATCGCGAAGCCCGGCGACACGATTCTCGCCGGCGTGGATTTGAAGATGGAACCTGGCTGGCACACTTACTGGAAAAATCCCGGCGCGGCGGGCATGGCGACCCAAATCAAATGGCAATTGCCGCCCGGCGTGACTGCCGGCGAAATCCAATGGCCTCTGCCCAAAAAACTTCCGCCCACCGAAGTCACGACTTACGGCTACGACGATGAAGTGATGCTCATCGTGCCGCTTACGCTTGCCAGCAATCTTCCCGCCGGCCCGACTGATGTGAAAGCGAACGTCTCATGGCTTGAATGCAAGGAAGTTTGCATTCCGGAAAATCAGGATGTTGGCGCGACATTCGACGTCGTCGGCGAAACAAAAAATTCTGCAGATGCGGCGGCGATTCAATTGTGGCAAAAAAAAGTTCCGGCAGTTGATTATGATCCTTACATAGATGCCAAACGCGCTTGGTGGGAAAATTCTGCGAATGGCGATACTCGTTCCTTGATCATCGAAATTGAATTAGCGCAAGGTTCTTTCAATGGCAAAGCGCCAACTAAAGGAAACGATTTTTTTCCTGACGCCAGCGACCAGTTTGAAATTCAGGCGGCGACTGAAAACATTTCCATTTCTTCTTTTGATCTTCATTTGCGCAAGGCCGTCAAAAAATATTCCGGCGATTGGCCGAAGGAAGTTTCCGGCGTATTGGTTTTGGACTACGGAGGCAACTGGAGAGGTGTTCAAATCAAGGTTCCTATCGCTGATCAAGCGCCAGTAAACAAAAAAACTTCCGCGCAAACTCCCTCAGAAAGCAGCAAAGGCGAGACGCCTACGCTACCTTTGATGCTGCTCTACGCCTTCATCGGCGGATTGATTCTCAACATCATGCCGTGCGTGTTGCCGGTCATCGCGTTGAAAATCCTCGGCTTCGTCAGCGAAGCCAAAAGTTTGCCGCGCCGCGTCCGCGCGCTGGGCGGGATTTACGCCGTCGGAGTTTTGTTCTCATTTCTTGTCATGGCCGCAATCGTCATCGGAGTCGAAGCCGCCGGACATCAGGCCGGCTGGGGAATGCAGTTCGGCAGCCCAATTTTCATTGTCTGCCTGACCACGCTTGTCACGCTCGTCGCGCTGAACCTGTTCGGTGTCTTTGAAGTCACGCTTGGCGGACGAACTTTGGATGCCGCCGGAAATCTCGCATCAAAGCACGGCGCAAGTGGCGCATTTTTCAACGGCGTTCTTGCCACGACTTTGGCGACGCCCTGCACCGCGCCGTTTCTTGCGCCTGCGCTTGGCTTCGCCTTTTCGCAAAGCGCGGCAACAATCATTTTGATTTTTCTGACCGTCGGACTTGGCCTTGCGTCGCCATATGTTTTGTTGTGCTGGAATCCGGCGTGGCTGAAATTTCTGCCGAAGCCCGGCGCGTGGATGGAAAAATTCAAGATCGCCATGGGCTTTCCGATGCTGGCGACGGTCGTGTGGCTTCTCCACGTTGCCGCGAGCGATTACGGCAGGGGCGTTTTTTGGCTCGGAATTTTTCTCGTTATACTTGCTTTTTCCGCGTGGATTTTTGGCGAGTTTGTCCAACGCGGTCGCACGGGAAAAGGAGTTGCGCTCGCAATCGTTTTAATTTTGCTGGCTGGCAGCTACGGTTATGCGCTTGAAGATAAATTGCATTGGCGCCAGATGATTGACGAAACGGACACGACGAGTCTGGCGGTTTCTTCAGGCGGAATTGACTGGCAGCCGTGGTCGGCCGAAGCGGTCGCTCAGGCGCGAGCAGCCGGGAAGCCCGTGCTCGTGGATTTCACCGCCAGTTGGTGCGTGACATGCAACGCCATCGTCAAGCCCGCGCTCGAGAACGATTCCGTCGCCGCAAAGCTCAAGGAAATCAATGCAGTAGCCTTGCTGGCCGATTACACGCGCACTCCGCCGCTCATTACCGCCGAAATAGCAAAATACGGCGGCGCCGGTGTGCCGCTGGTTTTGGTTTATCCGAAAAATCCCGACGCGGCACCGATTGTTCTGCCGCAACCGTCCCCATTGCAATTGCCTTCCAGTTACGGGAAAATCGTTCTGGACGCGATCGACCGCGCGGGGCGTTGAACATTTATTGAAACCTTCTGTCAAAACCTGCATCTTATCGAATACATGAAAACCACACTCACATTAGTCGCCGCATTAACACTGGCCATGTCAGCATTCGCCGTCGAGGTCGGCAAGCCCGCGCCGGATTTCACCGGCACGGACATCAACGGCAAGACCTTCAAACTCTCAGATTACAAGGGCAAGATTGTCGTCATCGAATCCTACAATTCCGATTGTCCTTACGACGCGAACCATTACAAAACCGGCGCGATGCAGGAAACGCAAAAGGATTTGGCGGCAAAGGGCATTGTCTGGCTGCTCGTGGATTCCGTGAACAAGAAAAATTTCAGCTACCGCACGGCTGAACAGGCGCGCAAGGAATTTGCCGATCAGAAAATGACGGCGACAGCTTGGATTGACGACAATGCCGGAACCATAGGCCATCTTTACGGCATGGAAACCACGCCGCATATGTTCGTCATCGCTGCCGACGGCACGCTCGTTTATGACGGCGCGATTGATAACAAGCCCGACCCTTCGCACGACCCGCGCACCGCGAGAAATTACGTCAAGGAAGCCGTGGGCGATTTACTCGCCGGAAAGCCGGTTGAAGTTTCTTCGACGAAGCCTTACGGCTGCTCCGTGAAATACGCGGACTGAACGGTCATTCTTTCTTGAGGGGCATCGGCGGATTTCCGTCCCGCCCTTTTTCCTTGGGCACGAACGGTCGGCGCACCCATTTTTCCTGCTGCAATTCCTTTGAAAGTGTGAAGCCGAATTCCTTCAGGAACATTTCCACCGGCGCGAGGATGTTTATCGGACGCCGTGTGAACGTGTCTTTGTAAGCCAGCCGCACCGCACGAAGGCCCAGGCGAAATCCCTTCTGCACCCGCCCGTAAAGCTCATCGCAAACAATCGGGCTGCCCGACTCCGCGAGGTGCAGACGGATCTGGTGCGTGCGCCCCGTCAGCGGACTCGCCTCGATCAACGTGAACCGGTCGCTGCTCATCAGCGCGCGGAAATGCGTCTCGGCTTCCTTGCCTTCTTCCGAATTGTCCACGCGCATTTTGCCAAAATTTTTCGGGTCCGGGCCAAGCGGCAGTTCACAAATCCATTTCTGCTCGCGCGGGACGCCTTCGACGACGGCGAGATAGGTTTTCTCCATCCGGCGCGACTCGAACATCTCGCCCATCGCGCGCATCGCGCCCTCGCTTTTGGCGAAGAGCATCACGCCGCTCGTGTCCGCATCCAGCCGGTGGATGTGTCGGAGATAGCGCAGATTGCGCGAGCGCGCCCAGAAATCATCCGCGCGGATGGACGAATCAATCGCCGTCTGCAAGTTCCAGTTCGTCTTGCGCCACGAATCCGGCACGAGCATCCAGCCGCGCGGCTTGTCAATCGCCAGCACCGAGCGGTCCTCATAGATGATGGAAATCGGCTCGCAGCCGGGCAGCTCGATGAAATTGGGTTTGGCCATTCGCGACATGGTAGCAGCCGATGTGAATCGGCTCAAACTTTTCGGCAAATCCGACGAAATTCATTTGACGAATTCCGGTTCCGAGCGTATAAACTATACCGATTTGAGAGATTAGAACAGCAGTAGCCGGCACAACGCCAAATCATAGTTCCTCACCAATTAGTTGTGCCTGCGACGGCAAAAACCACTTTATGTTGTGGTTTTTGCTTTACTTGAACTGGCAATTGTGGTTGGATATTTGCCAATAATCGCAGTTAAAAATCATGTATCTCAAAAATTTAACGGTTTTCGGCTTCAAGTCTTTTGCGGACAAGACCGCGCTCAATTTTCAACCCGGCGTCACGGCTATTGTCGGCCCAAACGGTTGCGGCAAATCCAACGTCTCCGACGCCATCCGCTGGGTGCTCGGCGAGCAGTCGGCCAAGGCGTTACGCGGTGGCGAAATGGCAGATGTAATCTTCAACGGCACGGACGGACGCAAACCGATGGGCATGGGCGAAGTCTCGCTCACGCTCGGCGGCGTGGACGGCGAAAATCTTCGCGCGGCGGGCGTCGAGGTCGCCTACGACGAAGTCACGCTCACGCGCCGGATTTTCCGCGACGGCGGCAGCGAATATTTTCTGAACAAAACTCCGTGCCGGCTCAAGGACATCCAGCAGCTTTTCATGGGCACGGGCGTCGGCCGCACGAGCTACAGCATTCTCGCGCAAGGTCACATCACGCAGATTCTTTCGAGCAAACCGGAAGACCGTCGGATGATTTTTGAGGAAGCCGCCGGCATCACGAAATTCAAATCGCAGAAAAAAGAATCGCTCCGCAAACTCGAATACACCGAGCAAAATCTTTTGCGCGTCGCCGACACGATCAAGGAAGTGAAACGCCAGATCGGTTCGCTTCAGCGTCAGGCCGGAAAAGCAAAACGCTACAAACAAATTTCACTGGAACTGCAACATCTCGAAACGCAGCTCGCGCGGCATCAGTTCGACGTGTTGCTCGCGGAAATTTCCGAAAAAAATTCCGCCGTCGAAAGTTTGAGGAACGAGATCGAGCAAGGCTCGAACGACGTTTTACGTTTTGAAAATGAGATTTCACAATTGCGCGAACGGCTTTCGGAATTGGAACACGAAGTCGCCGCGCAGCAGCAGCGCGGTTTGGAATTGAAAGGTGAAATTGACCGGCATGAAAGCAGGATTCAGTTCAACGAGGAACGATTGAACGAAATCGCGTCGCAAAATTCCAAGGCGCTCGCGGAGATTTCGCAGTCCGAAGAACGTCTTCGTGCCGCCGAGGAAGAATTGGCGAATGTGAAACAGCATTTGTCCCAGTCCGAAGCCGCGCTTGCCGAACACAAACTTGCGCTCGAGAAAAAACAATTCGCGCTGACGCAGGTTGAAAATGATTTGAAGCGTTTGCAGGAAGATTTGCGCGACGCGCAGTCCACCGCGTTTTCCGCCGCGCAGGATTTGACGCGCATCCGCAACGAAATCACCGCGCTCGATTTGCAGAAGCAGGGCAACACGATCCGCCTCGAGAAACTTTCCGCCGAAAAAGTGCAGCTTGAAGAAGAACGCACGCGGCTCGAATCGCGCCTGCACGAATTCACCGCGAGCGTCGAAGTCGAAAAACTGAACGTCGCGACGACGCGCGGCTCGGTCGAGCAGCGCCAAAATCGTCTGCGTGAATTGCAGAATGAATTGCAGCAGTCGTCAGTCGAGCAGGATCATTTCTTGCAGCAGCAGGCCGAGACACGCTCGCGCCTGACGGTTCTCGAACAGCTCGAAGGCTCGCACGAGGGTTTCGACGCGGGCACGGTCGCGGCGTTGCGGCAATCGCGCTCGGTCATCGGCTCCCTGGCGGATCGCATCCGCGTGCCGGAACAATTCGTCGTCGCCGTCGAAAACGCGCTCGGCCATCACCTGCAACTCGTTTTGACCGAGCAGCCGGAATCCGCACAGGAAATTCTCGCCGACTTGAGCGCAAACAAATCCGGCCGCGCCAGCGTTGCCGCACTTTCCATTGGAATTCCCGACGACAAGCAGCTTGTCTTCGGCGGGGAATTGTCGCCGGACGAAAATAAAACCGCCGCGACAAACGGATTGAAGCCCGGCCAGATTGTCCGTGCGCTCGACGTCATCCAAACCGAACCTTCCGTTGAAAAACTCTTGCGCGCGCTGCTGGGCCGCACATTTATCGCGTCCGATTTGCCGACGGCGACGGCCCAAATCCAGAACGGCCACGCGGGCTGCGATTTCGTCACCATCAAAGGCGATTTGTTGAGCCGTCACGGGATTTACACCGGCGGTTATCTGAACGGCCATGGCAATCCGAAGGCGCCTGCGTCAATCCTTGGACGCAAAAATCAAATCACGGAACTACAAAATGATTTGATGATGATACAAAATCGCGTTGCCGATGCCAGCCGTAAGCGTGGCGTGTTGCTGGGCGAGCAGACTGAACTTCAAGCCAGTTTACAACAGGCGCAAACGGAATTGCGCGAACAGGAAGTCGCGATTGCGACGCGCGAAGGCGAATTCAACGCGCTGCAAAATTCCAACCGCCTGCTGCACCAGAAAATTGACACGGTCGTTTTTGAAGTCCAGAACCTTGCGGCGCAGGAGCAGGAAGGTTTGCAAAAACGAAACGCGCTGACGGCACAGTTAAACGAATTGGAA
>Ga0302194_10000545_pt1 | contig 23853 bp, 38 predicted proteins | sample II_Bog_N1_1_FD_200227 | JGI IMG/M metagenome (GOLD analysis project Ga0302194, IMG submission 200227) | Peat permafrost microbial communities from Stordalen Mire near Abisko, Sweden - II_Bog_N1_1 | ecosystem: Environmental > Terrestrial > Soil > Wetlands > Peat | place: Sweden: Abisko...
GGTAGCGGATCGTCAGGATCAGCCGCATGGTCATGCCTTCTCTGTACCTTTTAGTTTCGATGTTGAAGCAAGTTAAAACGAACTAAAAATACTGAAGAAGGCATAAGGTGAAAAACTTTATGCCTTTTTTGTTTTATACCAGCGTGGTCCAGCCAGAAGTGGATGTCGGATTGTCACTCCGAAGATCGCGAGTTTAAATCTCGTCGTTGGTGCAAAAGAGTTTTAGGGCTTTCTTAAAAATCCAAATACGGAATCAGGGGCTGCAGGGTGTGGCCGTCTTCCTGTCACGAAGTACAATCAGTGGGATTCGATCTCCCATGGTTCCGCACGTAAGTTTTGAGGAGTTTTCTTTAAAAAGTTCCACCACGCCTCTGTAGCTCAGTGGTTTAGAGCTCTTGGTTTACAACCTGGGCATGCGTAGGTTCGATTCCTACCAGGGGTACATATTGGCCGGTAGTATAACGGTAGTACAAGAGACTCTGACTCTCTGGGATAGGGTTCGATTCCTTATCGGCCAACTGACCTTAAAAAGGTGTTCTTTGACATAGTTTAAATTGGGACAGTAGTTCATAGTTCGCATAAAGCGGAATGGTGTGAATACCGGCATATTCCGCCGGAGGTTGAGGGTTCAACTCCCTCGTGTCCCGCAATTTGTAGAGTAAATGTAATAACATTCAAACCTGGAAGGTTGACCAGGCCTCAGTGGAAATCGTTGGAGAAACACATCTCTATTTTACAATATTTCGATCTGTAGCTTAACGATAAAGCAGCGACCTTGCGGGCCGTAATATAGAGGTTTGAGTCCTTTCGGATCGACGAGTAATTGTACGTCAAGGACGTTTGAGCGAAGGCACGAAAGTGTACCACGAATCACGATTACGCATGGGCCAGAAGCCAAAGGCAGGCCGACTCACTTGCAATGAGTTCGTTGGAGGGTTCGATTCCCCCTGTGTCCACTTTTATTGTTTATGGGCTGGCATGTTCCAAGGCTTGGCGAGAGATCCTTGCAAGATTTCTGTGAAGGGTTCGATTCCCTTTCGGTCCACTTTTATTCCGCTTTCGTATAACGGCTATTATAACTGCCTTTGAAGCAGAGGAAGTTGGTTCGATTCCATCAGGCGGAACGATTAGGAGGCGTATCTCCCTAACAAGGTCAAGGGTCGCACGTTGTAGTGTGGATGTGGCAGACTCGAAAGAGAACGATACGAAATGGCCCGTTAGTTCAACGGATAGAATGCTCAGCTACGAACTGAGGGATGTTTGGGTTCGATTCCCACATGGGTCTCAATTGATAAAATTCGTGGAAGGTTATCGCTAAACCTCGGAGCCAGAGATGGAGAAAAGCGTGTAGTGGTTTTTGGTGTATGAATAGCATGCCGGGAGTAGTTGAGTGGGCTTTGCCACCAATACCCGGAGGAACAATCACTTTATCGGGTTGTGGAGGAGTCCGGTCGTCCTCGCTGGTCTTGGAAACCAGAGATCCGCAGTTCAAATCTGCGCTTCCCGACATATTTGAACTTACGTAAGTATTTAATCAGATTTTTATCAGCAAAAGTGTTTTAAAAGAGAAAATAGGGTAGTAGACTAATTGGCTAAGTCGCCTCATTTGGGATGAGGACATTACTGCAGGTTCGACCCTTGTCTACCCTACAATTAAGTTGTACATAAACTCCGTTAATAGGTAGGAATGTTCAAATATGGTGGTATTGGTGTAGTGGTTGCACGTCTCCCTGTGAAGGAGCTTGAGCCGGTTCAATTCCGGTATATCACCCGGCGGAACGTTTGGTATAGCGGTTTGTATGGCCCCCGTGAATGGGGTAGGCGTCAGTTCGATCCTGGCAGCGTTCCCAAACCTCAGCGATGAGGCAGATTGTTTAGTTTAACGGTAGAACGGCCCCGTTAGGAGGGGTTAATAAGAGTTCGAATCTCTTAGCAGTCGCAACAAAATTTACTACTATGAAACTATGGAAGAGTTACATTATTATGTGTATCGAGACGGTGCTTATCATCGTCACTGCGGTATACGGGCTATTGCCTGATTGGGACAAGATCGGCATGACGGTGAAGGACATGTTCTTCCTCGAGGTCACAGCGATGCTTATCTATGGCGTCTACGATCAGATAAAGAAGATATTTAGGTAATCCAGCGCCTTACTTTATCCAGGGATTTTACCGTATATTTGTACCATAAATCACCATTATGGAACAAGTTAGAGAAGTTAAGGAAAGAAGGTTTTTCGCTTACAATCCACAGGACTCATTTGAAGATCAAATAGCCGATGAGAGTTTCAATTACAACAGAGATGAAGAAACAGCTGTTGATAAGAGCACCGGCGTCGAGTATGACGTTGTTTTTCATGGATTTGAGAACTACAGTGGTATTAAGTTCATAGAACTAATCAGTTATCAATAAATACGATAAACAGGGTCCGAATGAATCTAACACATGCACGTCGACAAATACATGTGGTAATGCTAAACTGGTTCAGGACAAGCCGGTCCCTGTATATCAAATTGGGGAATTAGCTCAGTGGTTCAGATCGCTGCACTGACACTGCAGAGGACATCGGTTCGAATCCGATATTCCCCACATTTTAAACATTATGGAAAAGACATCACTTGCTTATTCAAAGACCTTCCAGGGTACCTTTGGCTTGTACAAGTCTCTCGAGTACCTCGATCATCTCAACGAAGAGGGCGGCATCACTCCAGAACAGATAAAGAGTATCAGGAAAATCTTTCTGATGACCCTCAGCTTTATTTCAGAAACGCAGAAGATTGAGAATCATATCTTCAGACGGCTCGTCGGCAACATGCTCAGGGATCGGGTTGTCAACAGGCACGGGAGCCTCGGCTTGAAGGGAACCATCCATTCTGTTACGAGAAATTTTATCGTTACGAAGTTCAAGGAGTTCAACAAGAGTTTTTAAATTCGTACAAATTATACAAATGACGAGCGTATCCTTCTGTTATTGGCTCCAGGGTCTTTTTGAGATCGGAGAGGTAAAAAGTTTAAACGAAAAACAGGTTGACATCATAAAGAACCACCTGAACATGGTCTTCTTCCACGAGATCGATCCTGCATTGACACCTGATAAAAAAAAACAGCAGTCGCTAAACCAGATCCACAATGGGCTTCCGACGGAGTTCCTGGAGGAATTGGACAAACCGGGGGTGATGCCAATCCACACGACGTGGAACAAGTTCCCTCAGGAGGAGGATATGGATCTGACGTTAAGGTGCTAAAGCCAAAGAAGGTGAATACGCCCGGAAACGGCACCTGGAGCCACATAGGGCCGAAGGGCAAAGACGGCGGCAAGACGAAGTACAGATGTTAGCCAAAGACTAAACAAACCATGATGCATCTGCATCATATTATTACATATTAAAAATATTCTCTTTATTACGATCAAATTATGATTAATGATGAAGAATGTATTTTTTCTTGTGAGTTTGCTTTTGTTTTTTATTTGTTCTAACGCTACGAATTATACGGTTGCCACGTTGAGGACCGTAAGGGCGGCGACAAACACGACTTATACGACGACCGATTTCGGGGGAGGCAGCTGGACGTTATCGACTACCGACGTTAGCTCCGCAGATAACACCGGTACCGTTATCGTGACGAGCACGAACCAAAGGCTAAAGAGGGTGTACTCCGGCAACATCAACATGTTGTGGTTTGGCTTGATTGGCGACGGGACCGACGAGACGGTTAAGATACAGAACGCGCTGACAGTCGCTGCTGGGCACACGATAACGATTCCAGCCGGCACCTTCAGCACGGGCAAGATAGGCGTCTCTTCCGGCACGACTATAGTCGGCACGACGGGTTCCAAGTTCAAGATGATACAGGGCGCGAATGACAACATCATGCTGAGCTTGTGGTACGTGTCTAACGTTGACATCAGCGGCATAGAGTTGGACCTGACTGGCATAACCGGTAACATATACGACGGCACAGCCGCCCTTCAGATGCAGGGCTGTTCCAACATTAGGATACACAGCTGTTATATACATGACAACGCGTACGTAGGGATAAGATTGACCGGCGGTAACACGAACATCATTGTCGACCACAACTTTATAAAGAACACAGACACGGGTGTGCACTGTAATAACCTGAATGCTAACGTAACTATTAAGAACAACACCATTTACGGCGGGACTTCGGAGGGCGTTACGGTTTACGGTTACAGCCAGGCGTTGCAGCCGTACGGCTTCTTGATAGACAGCAACTCGATAGTCCACAAGGATGGAAGCTTCGGCATTAACATACCTTACGCCAGGCAGTGTGTAATATCGAACAACAACATTGACAGCTGTTGGGGTGGGGTTCTGTTGCATGACGTTGTTTCTACGGGCGTAGAGGCCTTGTACACCTCTCGTGTTGTTATCAACAACAACAGTATAGCCGCGGTTGGCTTTGGAATAGAGTTTGTGGGCGATTCGACTAAGATAACCAACAATACAATATCGAGCATCAGGCAGGACGGTATAAATATAAATAACTTCACCAACGCAAGCATATACACTACGGCGGACACGGTGTCTAACAACACGATCGTGTCGCCTGGAGTGTCTGGAGGTGGCAGGGGTGGAATATCATTCAGGAACCTCACGAACTCTACCATATCAAACAACTTCATCACCAATTGCGGTGCGCAGTTTGCGATAAGGATAGACGGTGGATGCAGTAACTTGATAATATTAGGTAACAAGCAGGACGGGATCATACAGCTTCTTTCTGGCGTGACCATCAACTAATAAGACTATGCTTACAGTATTCATAAAGGGTGTCAACGGTATGCCGGCGAGCGAAGACTACTATGCCGCCTATTGCGGCATGCGCGACCGAAACGCCAAGATAATATTATTCGAGGGTATCAACAAGGACACCGGGGAAAGCGACGTAGATTGCATCCCTAAGCGGTCCATGGTGATAGCGCCGATAGACGAGACGGAGGAATTCTTCAGGAGGCACAAGATCAAGGTCAGACCGCCTCTGAACATCCCGATCTACCTGTACCCGATGCTAAAAAGGGACGTTCACGTTACTTCCGGCGAGGACTTCAAGAGGTTCTACCTGAATCGCAACGGGCCGAGGCCCATATTCGCCAAGCCGAACGACAGGCTAAAGGAGTGGGCGAGCGGCGTGTTGACCAATCACGGCCTCGACAGCATAATGATGGATGAGATAAGGGACGAGAGCGAAGTGCTCGTTTCCGACGTCGTCGAAATGCTCAGCGAGTACAGGGTGTTCGTAGACATGGGCAAGATTGTCGGCATAAAGAACTACAGGGGTGAATTCGACATATTTCCTGACATGAAGTATATCAACCGCTGTTTCGAGATCTACGAAGCCTCTGGGGATCATCCAGTATCTTACACTCTCGATTTTGCGGTATCTGCCAAAGGTGAGACGACATTCGTGGAGGCAAACGACGCCTGGTCCATCGGATCATACGGTCTCGAATACGATGTCTACACCAAGCTTTTGATACACAGATGGTTAGAGATTATGAGAAAGGAAAACGGAATTGATTATGGGACAGAAGTTTTTAAGTGACGCTTATATAAATGGAATATCGAGGTCTTATGGTACGGATAGTATTACCACTGGCGACAGCAGAAATCTAAAGTTCCAGGGAGGTCACAAGATCGAGGATATAAAGGTAGGAGATAAGTTCTTAAACATGTACTCCGAACAGGTTTCGACGGTGACCGGCCTAACGAGCAGCTCGATCGAGATGTTAAACATGGCGGACACCAGGAATCTGAAGGGCATGAGGAAGAAGGTCATCAACAACTGGGGAGACGAGGAGGACAAGGGCAAGGTTAGAGGCATAGACAGCAAGCAGTGGTACGTGCTGGACAATTTCAATATGATTTTTAAGAGGATTTCTGAAGCATAACAGCTTCTTTAAGTAATTGGGAGAGGACATGTGTTTTACGGACGCGTAAGTGTGAAATCTGATGAGCGCTCACCAGAGGAAGCCCACAAATGAATCTTTCGAAAAAGCGAGCGTTAGCTCAGTGGAGAGAGCGCGCCCCGTGTGGGCGAGACGCCGGTTCGAATCCGGCACTGTTCGCCAATATGAGCAGGACACAGAGGACACATAAGGGTGAGACTTACCGTCAGTGTAAGGAGCGTAAGAGGTATGACAAGAAGGAATTCGGTCACACTGACGGCCAGCACTCCCGTGGGCTCTATGACCACCACTGGGAGGGAGGTAAGTTGATACACATCAAGACTGACCGTGCGCCGATAAAGGGCGTCGATTTCGTCAAGTACGGCTATCCTTTCGACCTGAGGCACAAGGACGTTATAATACACAAGCTGCAGAGGGAGGAATCGGCGGCAGAAATTAAAGAATATGAAGATCAACGAGGATGTATACCTGATAAAGAGCTTTTTGGTTGAGACCGGTGACCACTTCGATTACCTACTCAACAACATGAAGTGGATAGACGAGCTTAACATACTCGACTCGGATGACAAGGTCAAGATCAAGAGAAAGATGGCTTATGTCTTCGAGAAGCCGGTCATATACAATTACGCAAAGTTTTGGTTCCAGGGTGAAGTGTGGAACCCATGCCTCACTTACATCAAGGAGAGGGTAGAGGAGCATACCGGCAAGGAGTTCAATTCAGTCCTGCTGAACCTGTATGAGGACGGCAGGGACGAGATAAAGTGGCACTCCGACAAGGAGGACACGCTTGGCGACAACCCTGTCATAGCGTGCGTGAACCTCGGCGCCACGAGAAAGTTCTGGTTCTTGAATAAGGACACCGGGGAAAAGTCTTTTGTCGAGGTGGCGGATGGCGACCTGCTTGTGATGACGGAAGATTGCCAGGAGAACTATTTGCACGCGATATTGAAGGAGAAAGAGGTTACGACGCCTCGTATTTCACTTACTTTCCGTTACAACTTTCCGGAATGATAAACAAGGGTGACATAAAGCTTGCGAACGTGAAGTGGAAGATGCCCTATGACATATACATAGGTCGCACGAACGTCTGGCTCGACCTGGAAGGGTCCGTATTCGCCAACCCATACCTCCTGAAGAGGGAGAGCGACAGGGAGCTGATACTGCAGAACTACGAGGACCACGCGAGGTCAACGCCGGCGATCATCGAGGCCTTGCCTACCCTGAAGGACAAGACGCTCGGATGCTACTGCTGCGAGTTCTCGAACGAGACCGGCTTGAGAGGAAAAAAATGTCACGGTTTGATACTAATCAAGCTTTACGATGAGTTCGTCAAATAATCTTATATTTGTTCCCATGACTGACAAAGAATTGTATTATATATATATCGATGCATATCTCGAAGAACATGCCGTTAAGTGTGGAATACATCCGGATATTATTGATGACTTGTATACCGGTTTTGTAGGATTTGAACCTGGTTCAAATCCATTAGCAGCATTCACTAATGATCATGGCATAAAGCACAATCCGGCTAATGTGGAAAAGATCCTTTTAGAATTGATGTATTACACTAAACAGGTGTTCACCTTCGAACTATTCATTGAGGAGAAGCTTGACGTTGAAGAGATTCTGTCAGTATTTAAAGCTAAGAATAGCATAAAAGAGGTTGAACGTATGTGGAATCTGCGAAAGCTGTTATTTGACGAATTCATAAGAAAAAGAAATTTAAAATAGTGACTTGGAGGATCTTGTCTAACCTCTTCGGTCCAGCTGGCCCTGTCGTACAATGGATCAGTACACCTACCTTCTAAGTAGATTATAGCAGTTCGAATCTGCTCAGGGCCACAAGGGTGCATTCTGCACCCTTTTTTGTTTTTAGCGTTATGCTGGTAATTTCGATATAAATAAAAATTTATGTCGATTAATGTTAGAAGAAACAGAGTTATCAGTAGGAGAGAAAGTAGCGCTGAAAGCGGGTAAAGACGTATCGACTAAAGAGCAGTTCGCTGTTTGTTACCTCGTGGCGAAGGGCCACATAAAGAGGCTTAGGGAGTCCGGCATATCGGACAACCTCGCATTGGAGTCGGGCATGAAACCCGAGACCTACAGGAGGGCCGTTAACAAGTTCAAGCTTCTCATAGAAGGCAAGCAAGAAGACGAAGATGAAACGGCAAAGGAGCAGCTTTACGTGAAGATCATAAACTGCTTCGAGCACTTCAAGAACATGTCGGTTGCGGACCTCGTCGAACTTGGCATGAGGTCCTTCACCGAGGCTGCGCACGTCATCGGCACAGCGTACTACAACAAGGCACAGGAGCGCCAGGCGGCCAGCAGCATACGACAAAAGGAGAAGAGGTCTAAGCTCGAAAATGACATATTGTCATACGTTTTTAGCTATTCGACAGCTTTTCAGAAGACCGGCCAGAGCATACACGACTCGAGGAAGAAGGCCAAGCACCTGGCCGCCAAGCACTTCGAGAAGAAAATATCCGAGATAAATAAGATTTGCGACAGCGAGTAGACCTTCGGGGAAATAGTCATATCTTTATTTCCTAAAACAGGAGATTAACATGTGGGGATTCGAACCAGAACCAGTTCTAACGTTGGAACAAAAGTTATTCAAGGACATTAAGGATATAATTGATTATTCAGACCTTAAGGTCACCGAGGAGGTGGAGTACGAGGGCCGTTCTGTCCACCAGGGCAAGACCAGCAAGGAGGTTGGGAAGGTGATGGAGAGGATCAGATCTCTTTTCGAGAACTTGACGATTGCAGAAGTGAGCAATCACGACTATGACGATATATAGAATCTCGGTTGAAAAGTATAAAACTATAAATGAAAAAGTTCGACCTATTCGTCGGCGTGCTGTCTGGTGCGGAGAACGTGAAGATCATAACAAATCTGAGTGTCAACAGGCTCACTCAAACCATTCGCTTCACGCTGAATGGTAACAGGTGTTACATTGAGTACGACGAGGATACTAACGAGTATTTCTTCACGGAGCACCTGCCGCTCAGCGGCCCGAGGTACATAGACGACATAGACTACGACACTCTCGTTAAAAAACTTTACTAATATGAGTTTTGAAGAAGACGATAACTACCTGGACACAACATTCCAGAGATACGGCCGCCGGGCAAAATTGCTTGCGCCCCCTGGCGTCCACGTGCCTAACAAGAACGAGGCCAAAATGCTTCGCAAACTTAAGTCACAGACCGGCTTGACGGAGAGCGAATTGCGTGAGGAGAAGAAGTACCGCAAGATGCTTTCAGATGCCCAGCAGCGTAAGGGCTCTAAGACCGCGAAAGACCGTGCGTACAGAGATTTGTTGAAGAAGATCACGAGGGAGTTAAAGCTGCCGAAGGAACACCCGGAGGTTACTAAGGCATTAACAAAAATATGGAATGAAAAATACAGGACCTACAACTACTAAAGACCCAACCGGCTATGTGGGTCTCACCAAGGATGCTGCGATTGCAAAGGCCAAGATCCACAATCAGGAGATCAGGATTAGTTCAACCGATGGCAAGTTCAACATGCTTACCTCCGATATGAAGCAGTTCAGGATAAATCTACATATCGAAGACGAGATCGTCAAAAGCGTTACATTCGGCTAATGAACGAGACCGTTAAGACATTTGATCACTTCATGGGCGACGCATACGTCATGCCGGACCATCCGGTGGACATATCGGATGACATAGAGTTGTTCTACGACGGCTGCAAGCTCAGGAAGAACTCCAAGGAGTACAAGAGGTTCGTCGCCAAGATAAACAACATGATGACCGTCGTTAATAATAAATTTCAGCGGCAGTATTATAAGTTGATTGAAATTGATTGAAATTCATTACTTTAGCACTATGATTAAATCTGAGGCCGCTAAGAAAGAATTAGACGAACTGGATAAGGATTGTACGGAAAAGGAGTGTTGGGCCAAGTTCGATCAGCTCGTCAAGTCGCTGAGGTACGAGACGTTTAAGGGCAAGGTGGTACCGAGGCTGAGGAGGAGGTACGCCGTGGTAGCGACGGCGAGGGACGACGGCTTTAGGATACATTTCGGCAACGATTACATCATCTTCCTGCCGACTGTCCAGAAGATGTACATCAGCGCCACGAAGGAATGGCGAACGCAGAAGATAAACTCATTCGAATCCAAGCTGGACGAACTGGCAAAGTCTGTTTTCAGGGCCAAATAAGCCGGCCAAGCATTATTAATCAATTTTTAATTGCTTGGCCGGCAACTGTATGGCGACATGCGTTACCTTTAACCCCTAAACTTAAAAAATGCTTGTTGTAGACGACATTATTAGAGACGGAGTGCGGTTGACCATCGAAAGCGGCCTGAGCGATAAGAGTTTTGCCAGCTTGAGTTATGGGATCAGGTTCATAGAGAAGATGATCTTGGACTTTGTTGATGAGGGAAATTATGATGAGGCCGAGTTTTTACAGAGTTCCCTGGACGAGTTCAAAATCGCAATGAATTAAAAGAACAACATGAAAGACATTTTACCATTTGACTTCACGGGCGGCTGGGACCAGCAGGATACAGCTGCGCTTTCTTTTTACGATACCGAGTTCACTCGAGATTTCGGCCCCATAAAGAAGGGAGATAAGTTCTCCTCTGCGTACATCAACTATGACAAGGGCATATTCGAGGTGTATGATGGGACAGGCGAGATGGTATTACACAGGGTAAATTTCGTATTGCAAGCTATTTAAAGATAGCATGGCTGGTTAGTACAATGGATAGTACAAGATTTTCCTAAAATTTTGATGTGAGTTCGATTCTCGCACCGGCTACAGACAAGGCACCTTTTTGGGTGCCTTTTATTTTATCCATCGGGGAAATAGGCATACCTTCACCAAAACGAATCGATATGGAACTACTACCAGTTGCGGCGGAGAACGAGCACAAGTACCTAATGAGGAACCTCCCAATGCTCTTGCACAACGAGCTGCTGCATATATCCCAGCACTACGGGATCTACGAAGGCAAGATGGTGAGGCTGCGCAGGACGCAGACCGACAAGTCCTCGGCGATCAAGTACGAGGTGATACACAAGGAGAAGGTCGCCAAGGGCCAGAACATAGAGCACACCGTGATGATCGGCATGCCTCCACAGGATTTCATAGATGATTTTTTGAAAAGAGCCGAGCGCTCGATAAGAAAGACGAGATACGTTTACTACCTTGCTGACGGGTTGAAGTTCGAGGCCGACGTGTTCTCGGACATACACCTGATCGTGGGAGAGCTGGAGGTCGCCGACCTGTCCGCCCCGGTCGACCTACCGGAGCAGATAAACGATCAGATCATAGCCGAGGTGACGTACATGGAAGGCTTCAGCAATTACGACCTGGCCAGACCTATAAAATAGCACTCATGAAAAAATTGAAGATATATTTTGAACTCTTTGACAAGAAGTACGTTTTTCCGTGTGAAGCAATCGATGAGATGGACGCAAGGAAGAAGCTCGACGAGTTTTTAAAAAGCAAAGTAAACATTATCAAAGTAACGCCGACCAACCTGCCTTTTCCGCCGGCAGAGAAGCCAAAAGCCTTCTTCGATAAAATATTCGAGGGCTTCAGTGGCATTTTCGATGGCATATTCAAATAGATAAAGATGTATTACGTATTGCAATCCAACACTTTCAGGGAACACCACCACCAGCTGTTTATAGACACCGTCGCGAGGTTCGGCTTTGATTATGAAATTGTTGACGTTGTACCTTTCACGACTGATTTCGAATTCAAGACGGACAGGAAGGACGTGATATGCTTCGGCTCGGTTACAATGGCACACATTGCTAAAAAGTATGGGTGGAACCCAGGCTCTTTCTACAACGAGAATCACGATTTCGAGATATACGGCCCAAGATATGGCGAGCACTGCTTGAACGCAGATGCCGAGATAATAAGATTTGGCGACCCGCTACCCGACAGGTTTGGATACTTCTTCGCGAGACCGACCAAGGACTCTAAGGTGTTCACCGGCCGCTTGTTCAGCAGGAACACGTGGCAAGAGTCGGTGGACCACGCCATGGCTAACGGTCACTCGACCATAAGGTACGACGCCGGCAAGGTGCTCGAGTCGAGGGCCCTGGACCTGGACACTAAAGTAATGCTGTGCAAGTTTAAGGTGATATATAACGAGACGAGGACTTGGATACTCGACGGCAAGGTGGTGACCTCAAGCCAGTACAAGATCGGGGATAAGGTCATATACAACAATGTGGTGGACGACGACGCCGTTGAGTTCGCGCAGGAAATGGCCGAGATATATCAGCCGGCCAAAGGCTTCGTGCTCGACGTCTGCCGCACCGATGAAGGCATGAAGATCGTTGAGATAAACTGTCTGAACTGCTCCGGCTTCTACCACGCTGACCTACAGAAATTACTATACGCATTAGATAACGCAAATTATTAAACATGACTGGCCTAAAGCTAAAGAAAGCGGTGGAGACCGTGCTGTTCGCAGCGAGGTGGGTACTCCCCATAACCTACTTCATACTGTTCCTCGCACTGATAGTCTACGTGTTCTTCGACGTCAAGGAATTCATCGAGTTCATCGGTAGGATACTATCCAAGGCTCCAGTCATGGAGGGAGACCCTCTCGCCGGCACCGCGCACGCCACCGAGATGAACAAGGAGGTGGCGATGCTCACGTTTATAGAGCTGATCGACATGACGATGATCGCGAACCTCGGCAAGATGATGATCACCGGCTCGTACAACTCGTTCGTCGCCAAGGACCACGGCTACAAGAACGAGAACATGTCGTCCGGCCTGCTGAAGGTGAAGATGACGACATCCCTTGTTGGCGTGACGTCCATAAGTCTGTTGTCGAAGTCCATAGATGTTGACCTCGTCTCCTGGGACACGCTCGACAAGCTGTTGGTGATACATGGCGCCTTCCTGCTCGGTTCCATAGTTCTTGAGGTTATAGACTATCTTCACGTCAAGAGCGAGCTATATGAGGACCAGCATGAAGAGGCCGAGGAAAAACGGATGTACGAGGAACTAAAGCACAAGTATGAGAATGGACATGAGAAAGCTCGAGAAGGCAAAGAACACAAACCTGTGGATCATGGTAATAGCCACGATAGCGAACCTGCTTATGGTCCTGGCGATGGCATTAGTTATGCATAAAATCAAGAATAAATGAGAAAAGACATCGATGAGAAGATAAAGTTCGGTTTCAGGGACGGGATAGGACTGTTGTTGATGCAAGCCGTCACCAGCCTGCTGATGATATGCTTAGTGGTAGTACTGGCCGGCTCGCTGGTGGAGTCATGCGTGCGAAGCAGCCACAAGACGACGAAGACAGTCAAGGTTCACAAGTACAGGACGCATGGCGCATCTTCCGGCTACGCCGCCGCAACAGACAAGGACGAGGACAACTCGGACATAATCTTCTGGTACATCATATTCAGCATGAACAACAACGCATGCTACTACTACTCGAGCCCGGTGCAGATCTCCAGCTACGCGACGATCAATTTCACCTACTCGACATCCAAGCTGAAGGTTGAGGAGGAGGAAGAGATAGGGGAGGATGAAGTCAGCGAGGCAGATCTAAGTCCAGACGACCAGACCGAGATAGGAGAGGACGAAACCGTTACGACAACAGAGGAGGACGTGGAAGCAGCCCCGGCCGAAACGACCCCGGCCGAAGAGAGCCCTTCCGCTGCACCGAGTGAAAGTAACTCGGGGTCGGAAAGTGGATCAGGCAGCTCTGGCGATTCAGGAGGAGGTGATTCAGGTGGTGACGGAGGCGGAGACGGCGATTAAACTTGAAATATGAAGATAAACAAATACGGTTTTTTCGAATCGAATACTAACGAGGGTTACTATCATGACGAGAAGCTGTGTAAAGGCATCATAGACATCTGCAAGAGATTCGGCGTGAATAGCTGCTACGACCTTGGCTGTGGCAACGGCTCGTACGTGAAGGCGCTCGGCGAGAACCACATCCACGCGGAGGGATACGACGGCAACCCGAACACGCTTGAGATGACACAGGGCAACTGTCAGGTGCTGAATCTCACCAGGGAGGCATTCCTGTCCGGCCAGAAGCAGCTCGTCATATCCCTCGAGGTCGGTGAGCACATAAACAAGATATACGAGGGCGTGTTCTTCGACAACCTGGTCAGGCACACCTGGGACCTGCTGATAGTCTCCTGGGCCGTTCCGGGGCAGGGTGGTCACGGTCACGTGAACGAACGCAGCAATTACTACATCCGCGCACAGATGATGAAGAGGGGCATGGTATTCAACCACACGCTCACCCAGCAGCTGAGGAACGATGTGGATTTCTCCTGGTTCAGGAACAGCCTGATGGTATTCAACAAGAGGAACTTCGATGTGGTTATGCCGACGATATACAGGGACAGCCGTTATATCGTAGAAACCGTCAAATCTCTCGTAAAAAAGCAGAAACTCGAGCTAAACGTCACCTTTTCCGTAGGAAACGACGACGATAGGATATATAAGATAATAGATGACGTCCATGAGGGACTCGTAAAAGAGGGCCGGTACTTCGAGAAGGATGTCATCAACATAGATCCCGGGGTATGGGCTACCGTCCACAACGCCTCGCAGGGCGTTAAGTTCAACGCGAACTTTGCGAACTGCATGGCCGCGACCAATTTCGAGAGGGACCTCCTGTACGTTGAGGACGACGTCAAATTCACCTCTAACTGGCACGAGAAAATGTCTGAGTCGATCGGCAAGCTCGACGAACAGTACAACGAGAGGTACGTGCTGACGCTGTACGGCCCCTGGAAGTTCTACAAGAGGCTGTTCGCCGAGGAGATACCTCCAGGGCACTTCTACGGGACGCAGGCCGTCTACATCAAGAGGGAGTTCCAGGAGGGACTGATGCACAAGGTGCTCGAGGAGGGCGTTAGGACTTTCAGGCACCAGGCCGACCTCCTGCTGGACGAGTACTGCAGGGACAATGGCATCCCGATCGTGTGCCTGACCACGTCATTGGTGCAGCACATCGGCAAGAACACAACGGGACTTGGTAATTTTCATCAGACGGACAACTTTAGGGAATAAGCTCTACTTTTGTCCGAATCAATAAACAAGGAGGACAAATGGCAAAGAGCAAGGCTGAGAGGCAGCGGTTCAGGAACAAGAGGCCAGTAGGCTTCATGAACACGTCGAAGCAGGAAGATAAGCACAATGACTTGAACGCGGTCGGGCTGCCGATCGATAAGCTGTGGTACAAGGTGGACGGGACCGTAATCGAGGACCTCGAGTCCTACCTGTACTCGTACATCGGCAACAACCCGGATAACGTGATAAAGTTCCTGATCGGAACCGACGGCATGGCGAAGCCGGCTGGCCACGGGAAGACCGAGATGAAGATGCTCACCGTGATCTGCTTGCAAAAGGTCGGCAAGGGCGTCCACGTAATCTGCCGCAGGGAGAACACGAGCCACAACTACTACGTGGAGACCGCGACCAAGTTGAACACGGAGATCAACAAGACTTTCGAGCTGGCGCAGTATCTGGATAGCATAGGCATCACATTCGAGGTTCACCTGGATGTGAACCCTAACAGGGACTTCGACTCCTTCAACGTGTACAACACAATCCACGGCTTCTTCGAGAGCTTCGGCTACAAGACCGAATACAAACCGGTGGCCCCCGCAGCTTCGTACGCAAGCGATTACTTTTTATAATCATGTGTAATTAGCTGATAATCAATGATTTATGACGACAATTGTCATTATGCCAACGTTTTAAGTTATTAACATCAGCCATCTTACCACAGTGAACACAAGGAAATTTTTGCATTATTTTACCTTTATTATAAGGTATTTTACCACGTAATTTTTCCTTGTGTTCTTCTGTTAAATGAGTTCCCTTAAGATGGTGTTCTTGTTTGGAATATCTTTCTTTTAAAGAATGGGATATATTTTCTTTTATTTCTTCTGTATGAATATAGTATCCAGTTAAGCCTTTATTCCAAGCTTCTTGTAGTCCTTTTTGATCTTTGTTCCATGTAGTGTGACCTTGTTCAAAACATGTCGGTGATAATTTTATTTCACCAGATTTGTAACCTTCTTTAAGGGAAACGGAGATTTTATCTTTTATTTCTTTTGATTTTTCTATGCCTTTGGCAGATGACAGTATTCTTCCAGATTCATATCCCTCTTTAAGTGTGTCCGATATTTTCTTTTTGGACTCAACAGAATACTTGTAACCTATATTTCCATTACCACCTTCATTACAATTTAACCCATTTTTGAAACTATCATAAAAATTTATCCAGTAAATTTCTCTTTCGTTTAAGTTTGATTTATTATCACCACAAAGACATTCTTCTATAATTTCAAATGTGTCGGACGGATTCCAATTATGAGCCTGACAATTATTCCACAGTTTGATGTGACCTTCAAATTTCTTCTTTTTATATTGATATTTTCTTTGAATTGGATTTATAGTTTGTCCAATATAGATTTTATTATTTGGACTTGTAATCTTATATATATAACCTGTTTTGCTGGTAAGTTCCATTGTACTTTTAAAATTTTAAATACTAATAATAAAAAATACCTAAACCTCCTGCCACTATGTATGTAGCTGATACCAGGAATTTAATCGTATATTTGTAATAAATATATTTATGAAGAAATTGTTGTTATTTATTGTTATTACTGTTACGGTTAATTTTGTAAAGGCTCAAAATTTTCCGATTGATAGTTCTACTAAATTGGTGAGTTATTCAGGCATTGTAAAGGTTGATAGTTTATCTAAAGATGAACTTTACAATCGTGCAAGAGCTTGGTTTTCCAGTTCATTTAACAGTGCAAAAGCCGTTTTAGACATGGACGACCGCCAGGCGGGTAAATTGATTGGTAAAGGAACGGACAAAGGAACTTTTGAAGTATTGTTTACTCCATTTTTATTTACAGTTAAATTTGAAGTTTACATAACTGTAAAAGACAACCGCTATCGTTACGAAATTACTCAGTTTGAAATAATTAATGATGTTGCAGTTGGATCTGCATCAGATAGTCATTGGACTATTGAAGAGATGATTAAAGGTCATCAGAAGAAGGATAAAAGTTTCAATGGAAGATGGAAATCTTTTACCGATCAAGTAATTAAAACTTCCAATGATTTAATTAAAACTTTAACTACTCAAATGAGTTTAAAGGGCAGTAAGGATAAAGATAATTTTTAATGGAAAATATAACTGACATAAGAATCACGCTCGCGATGGACCAGGATTTGGATATTGACGAGTGCATAAAAGGAACTGAGTCAATGATGAAAGACTTAGCGGCGTTCATAGACAGTGGCTACGATCCTCTTGTCGGCGAGTCCGTAGGGATGAGGTTGATCAATTAATTAACTTCTAACAACCCATGCATATAATGGCGGCTTCGGTCGCCATTTTTTTTGTTTAAAAAAATATTTAATATATAATGAGTAAATTTATTAACAAAATATTATTGGAAGGCAAGCCTGGCATGACTGATGAACATAAAAACTTTTTTAAGAGTATCTCTGACAAAGAGATAAGCGATGCTTGCATGGCATTCGATGAAATGGCCAATAATAAAAAAATGGTTCATTCTACTTATACCCAATATATGAAAAGCATAATAAAGAATGGTTTAAGTAGTAACAATAATTATTTTATGCTTGATATTGGGAATACTTTTGATTTTATCAATTACCACCCTAATAACGGTACCGATGCAGTTTATGTGATGTCCAATGATTACATTAACGATATTGTTCCAGATCCGGAAGGACGTTTTTTGGAACAATACTCAAAAATGCTAACAAACTACTTTAGTAGGAATGACACTTCCGTTGAACATGATTACGATCCTAAGTGGTTAAAATATGTCGTGATGAAAAGCATGGAGAATCCTAAGATCAAGGCTGACTATATAAAGTCAGGAATAGCAATTTACGTTCCTAAAAAAATACCGGCAAGTGTAATTGTATATTAGGATGACTCCGGTCGCCATTTTTATTTTATTTTTTTACTTTGGGAATTTCATTATATATTTGCTTCATTAAATAACAGGATTTAGATAAAACTTTTAGATCCGAAGTAAAAAAACAAAGTATGTCTTCTACAAATTTGTCCGCAGTGCGGACCCGGGTATCTATTTCGCCCGCTACCAAAATGTTATTTTCCATGCGTAGCAACAGCCTTAGTAATGAACAGGCAGTTGCAGATTTAATTGACAATTCATTGGACATGGATGTCGAAGCAACACAAGTCAAAATTATTAAAGATCATAATCAGTTATTAGTAATTGACGATGGTATTGGAATGAATTATGATGTGTTGGTTGATGCGATAACCCTTGGTTCAAATGGAAGAAATAAACCTAATACCGGTGATTTAGGTTTATTTGGCATGGGCCTTAAAAATTCTTCAATGGCACTTGGCCGGTCATTAACAATTATTTCTAAATCAAAAGATCACCCTCATGTTACGGCAACGTATGACCTTGATGATATATTAGAAAGAGATGATTTTTCAACTCCTGTTGGGATTGCTACAAAAGAAGAAATTGCTCTTTTTAAAGTTGAGATGGAAAAACTGAAAAATAAAAAAGGGCAGGTTCCAAAGACAGGTACTATTTTATTAATTCAAAAATTGGATAAAATAGAATACACTTATGATGCAGCTTTCGTAACTGCTTTGGTGAAATATTTAGGTGAAACTTTTAGATTTTTCTTACGTGATGGTATAAAAATTACCGTTAACGATAAAGAAGTTTTACCGACTTCTCCATTTGATATTCATTACGAGACCAGTGAAAAACCATTTTTTATTGATCAGACCTTTGAGTTTCAAAGGCCAGGCACTGATGAAAAATTTACCGTGAGAGCTGTAATTGCCTCTATGCCAAAAGTAGCTGAAGCGGAAAAAATGTCATCAGATATTGGTTATAAAAATCAAGGTTTGTATTTTATGCGTAACAATCGGCAGATTGACCGCGCGACATGGCTAAAATATAGAGCTAAACACCCCTCATCTAATAGATTAAGAGCGGAAATATTCTTTTCCGGTGCAGAAGACCATGAATTTGGCATTACTTTTGAAAAAAATCATATTGGTACTATGCCTCAATGGTTTAGGGATAGTTTTGATTCTAAGATAATGTCTATAATATCCAGTCAGATTTCTAAGCATAAAATTACAGATGCTCCTGATCTTAATTCAAAAGAAATGCAGGAGAGCTTAGATAAAATTAAGAAGCATATTGATTCAAAATCTAACAGAATAGCTCCGTTAAAAACTAAAATAAAAAATACCAATACTAATCCAATAGTAAAGCCTGGTGATGGTGAAGATCCTAAGCCAAAAGATCCTAATAAGCCGAAGAGAAATTATCCTGCCGGTACGATCAAGACAAAAGTGAGTCTTATAGATTTTGAAAATGCACACTTGGGCTCCAGGTTATGCTTCTTTGAAGACAAGGGCAATGGCGCGTTGACGGTTATATTTAATGTTGATCATCCTTTTTATAAAGTTTTTTCATTAATGGATGATGAAATGAGATATGTAATAATAAAATTATTGTTGGTTTTTGGCCGTGCATTTATCAAATTACGTGAGGAAACAAAAGAATATGCTGATCTAATAGAAGATTTAGAACAGTGCATTGGCGACGAGGCACGGAAGTTGTTGGATTAATATTTGAAAGGCGGCTAATCACCGCCTTTTATTTTACACCAGGTAACCGGCTGTATATTTGTTGTATGAAAGTGAGAGTAATAACAAAGCATCCTAACGTCCAGGACTTCATGCCGTTCGGCTTTGAGACCGAACTCGTACCAATTAGGTACGAGGAAGACAAGAAATTCTTCCATTCCTGGGACAAAGAAGAGAAAGATCCTTATGCTATTATACCAAATGGTACGTTCAAGGACATTAACTTCGTAGGCTCCAATGGTGAGATTTACGGATCGGCGGCATTGAGCCATACATTTGGATATACGCCGATCTCGCAGATATTTGAGAAGATTTAGGTACCAGGTAAAGATATTTATATTTGTTGTATGGTAACAATAACACGCAAAGTTCAAATACTTTTTGATATTAGTGATAAGTCGGAACTGAAAGACTTGTATGCTAAGCTATATGGGTGGCAAAGGATATGTCATCGCGCGGCGAACTATATCGCCACTCACCAATTTATTCAAGAGAACGTCAAGGATATTTTCTACTTTGAGGACGGTACAAAGAAAAAACTGGCGAACGTATCGGCTGATGCGGATGGCATCTTGAACACCAGCAGTACAAACACGACTTATCAGTTGCTTTCAAAGGCTTTTAAGGGCGAAGCCCCTATGGGCATGCTTTCTGGTCTGAATACAAACATCGTGAAAACGTTCAAAAAAGAGGCGATCGACGTAAAGAATGGTAAAAAATCACTGCGTTCATACAGGGAGAACATACCGATGCCAGTGAGATGGGCGGATGTGTCCAATATTACGAAGCTATCTGATGATAATTACTCCATAAGGGTTTACGGCGTATCGTTCAAGACTAACTTCGGCCGGGATAAAAGTGGCAACCAGATCATGTTCGATCGCTGCGTGGCCGGCGAATATAAGTTCTGCGACAGCTCTATTCAACTGGATGGCAATAAGATATTTTTGCTCGCCGCCATGCAGTTTGATCAATTAAAGACTGCCTTGGATAAAGATAAGAATTGCATCGCGGAACTCGATATTGCGGTACCAATAAAGCTGCTGATAGACAAGAAAGAGTTCACTATTGGCACCGCGGATGAGTTTCTGTATCGTCGGTTGGCCATCCAGGGCGCTTTGAGGCGCACTCAGGCGGCGAGCCGTTTCAACATTGGCGGCAAGGGCAGAGAGAAGAAGATGCAAGCCATAGATAGGTATCATAAAGCGGAGGACAATTATGTTGACACGAGGATACACCAGTATACCGCCAAGCTGGTCGATTACTGCAAAAAATTTAAGTGTGGCAACCTGATACTTAGGAACCAGCTCGTAAAACAAGACGAGGCAAAGGAAGACGAACAGTTCTTGTTGCGCAACTGGACGTATTTTGGTATGACAGAAAAGCTAAAATACAAGTGTAACAAGTACGGTATTAACCTGGTTATAGAATAATTACATTTACACCGGGGATTTAATAGTATATTTGTATTATAAACGAGAGACAAGTTCTTTGAATACATTATATGTGGGCCGGCTGTACGGCCTTAACCTGAGGTTTAGGAATGAGAATTCCAGGCACTCGGGAAGAGACTTATTTTTAAACTTATTGTTTTTCACACCGGTTTTAGTTCGAAATGTAAGGCTGCATTGGTTTACGCGGGACGATACTGTGAACGACTTACAGATTTGGGTCTTTTACAGCTTAAATATTAGAATGCAAAGGTGGAACATAACTGTGAACGACTTACAGATTTGGGTCTTTTACAGCAGCAGCCTGTGCAATTTCCTGAACGTTATACTGTGAACGACTTACAGATTTGGGTCTTTTACAGCATGTAGATTTCGATTTCCCAATCCCCCTTTACTGTGAACGACTTACAGATTTGGGTCTTTTACAGCATTAAGTCAAAGAACAAAAAGCACAAAGAACTGTGAACGACTTACAGATTTGGGTCTTTTACAGCACCATGTCTTCCATTGTCTTGATGTCAAGTACTGTGAACGATTTATTTTTAGGTCTTTTACAGCAGAAACAAATCATGTTTAGGCATCAGGGATTTTGGCGTATATTTGTATCCTAATGAGAAAGTTATCTAAGTCTAAGCAAGCCAGGTATGAATTCTTAAAGGAGCGCATCGAGGTAATGGAGCCGAGGCACAGAGACAGAACATTATCTGAGGACTTGGAAGAACTATGGGCAGACTATAACTACGAGTTAGATAAGCTGATAAACGGCAGGTCTACCGTATCAAGGCATGTTTTTACCCATGCATTCAATGACAGGTTCAACGATACTTTGAGAAGGTCGGAAGAACTCCTAAAAAGACTTGAGAATGAAGGATAACTTATATGGCGACACGCCAGCCGGCGTGATCTTGATGGGTCTCATAAAGACGAAGTACCCGAGGAAGAAGAACATGGCAAGTTCCTTCTACCACAAGGTGTTGGCCACCTTCAGGGAGATAACAAAGATAAAGGACAGGGGAATCTCGATATATCTCTGCACGTTGTACTACAACGACAGGAAGAGGTTCCTACTCGAGGAGTCCGGCATGGGACATGAGATTTCGAGGTTCATGAGCAGCGTTCTGAAGGCCGTCTACCTCGACACGACATTCTTGATAAACTCCAAGTCTGGAAGGATGGAACTAATCGAGGAGAAAAAAGACGACAAAAACTAAAAATAAATTTTTTTCTTCCAGAATAACGGTTTAATTTTACACCATAATAATAAATGCGAGGTAGAGCAGCGGTAGCTCGTCGGGCTCGAAGTAGGTTCTTTGAATGAGTACAAAATTAAAAGGAGATGTATCTGAAGCGATGGTAGTTGCAGAGTTATTGAAAAACAACTATAATGTCTTGATACCTGTAGGTGATAGACTTGCATACGATATTGCAGTGGATATAAAAGGACAACTGGTTAGGATTCAAGTTAAATCAGCTTGGTTTAATGATAAATCCAAAAATTGGGTATGTTTTTTAAAGAAGACATTGACAAACTCGAGAAAAATTAAACGTAAGAACTATTCAATTGATGAAATTGACTTTATTATTGCGGTTATTCAGGAGAGGAATGAATTTTTTATCATCCCGTTTAGTAAATGTGCTCATTATAAAAGTGAGATTAATTTAATCACTTTTCAAACCCGGCAAAGAGTATTTTCCTTTAAAGAAAATATTAATTGTTGGAATTTGTTAAAGGACTTTCGTGGGCTGTCTGAAGAGGAATCTTCAGATGAAACTTGTCAAATTCGGGGAAGTCTTAATTATGATAATCCCGAGCCAAGCACTGGAGACAGTGAAGGTGTAGAGACTTAATGGCAGGCACCCAGAACGGGTGAAGAGAAAGTCCAGATTACAAACGGTGTAAGCCGGTAGCGAAAGCTATAGTGAATTGCATAACCCGAAGGTCATGGGTTCGATCCCCATCTTCGCAACACGGTTCTTTTAAAGATATTTTGGTTTTATTCGGTTTGCAGCCGGCATAGATTGAAAGCTTAACCACAGCGAGTATTCGAAGTTTAAGCTGCGGCTGGACGAAGTCAGATAGACATGGTAGCTCAGTGCGGTAGAGCGTTTGGCTTAAAGGGTAATACCTCATACGAAGGGGAATCTGGTTTGTATGAGGGGACAACACGGTTTTACAAGTTGGGTCGGTCTCGAGATGAGACTTCCTTCAGTGCTTGTACGTAACGTGCCACCTACACCGAAAAACATTTTCACGCCGGTTCGACCCCGGAACATTGTCGCATTTTAGTTCTTTTCATTTACGGGTTCTGGAGATTTCAAAGGTTATCAGTGAAAATTTCGCTCGCATGGCTTGACGTTGTATATTTGTATAACAAAACAAGCAAATAAATACGGTTTCAAAAAAGCTTAGTATTTAAAAACATGCGAGACGGAGAAATGGTAACTCGTTGGGCTCATTACCCGAAGATGGTTGGTTCGATTCCAACTCTCGCAACAGAAGTCTGAGTAAGATGTGAAACTCGTGGAGGCTAACCGTAGGAAGCATCTGAAAGGAATATAAAATACAAATTTAAAAACCGGCGAAAGCCAATAATTAGAAGTCATGAAATTCGCAAAAAACTTTAAAAATTATAAGTTTAATAGCTATAAGAATATAGCTGGCGGCGATTCTCATGTCATAATTTTTGACAGTTTTTGAAACTAAAAGTTAAAAAAATTTGAGACCCGCAGCTGAAAAGTTTGCGGGTTTTTTAATTTTACGACAATGAA